>Ga0187876_1000150_pt1 | contig 70818 bp, 60 predicted proteins | sample June2016WEW_17_4_FD_133000 | JGI IMG/M metagenome (GOLD analysis project Ga0187876, IMG submission 133000) | Peatland microbial communities from SPRUCE experiment site at the Marcell Experimental Forest, Minnesota, USA - June2016WEW_17_40 | ecosystem: Environmental > Terrestrial > Soil >... | reverse complement strand
CGCGCCTATATTCGACGTCAGAACGCCGATCCCACGCCCTTCATCTGGACGAAACCCGCCGAAACCATCCTCGCAAAGCTCAGGCGACTGCCTGAACCATCCGACTGACTCCGTGCACTAGCCGGATCCCCTCACGCGACGCCGGGCGTCCGCCGGACCCGCTTTCCCGGAATAGGTTGACGCGCCACCAAAATGTCCCGCGCCCCGGCCTCGATCAATTCATTCCGCAACAGATCGAGCTGACGTTCACCGAGGTCCGCCGCGGCGGTCAATACGATGAAATCCGTATGTGGCGCCATGATCTTCACGATTTCGCTCGCCGGGAAGGACGGCGCGAGAAGCAGGATAAAATCGTAGGTTTCGGATAAGGCCTCGAGGATCAGATCGAAGTCCCGGAAATCGGCTTCGCGCATTCCGGCGGGAATGAAATGAAGACGCGTCGCGTGATCGCGATGAATCACCTCCGCGAAGGAAACCTCGCCCGCGAGAAGCTCGGAGAGGCCGGTGAGCCCCGTGACGGGCTGATCCCCGCCAGGGCTCACGAGCGGCGCGAGTTCGTCCGGCGAGGCATTGAGATCGACGATAATCGAACGGCCGCATTGCGATAAAGCGCGGGCCAGGCCGATCATCTCGTTTGCCGGCGCCGCGTCCATCCCAATAGTGGCGCCCGCGATTTGCAAACCCCGGCCCGGAACGTGATCGGCAACGATCCTGTCCACCAAGTCGCGATAGACCTCGCGGTCCTCGCCAGGAACCTTGCCGGGGGCTCGCGTCTCGGCGGGCTCTTGACGGTTCGAGGGAAGCGCCGCCGCCGGCTCCGCGCCGTGACCAGCATGCGCCTGTCTGTTGCTCGTAGCCATGCGAAGGCGCGCGTCTAAAGCCGATTCGCCAAAGGCTCGCAACCCCTGCCCAAGCCGTTCCAACGCCGTCCGTTCGGAATTCCCCCGCTCTTGCGCCGCCGTCTCTTGGGCGGCCTCGTCGCGCGGCTCCGTAACCGCCGTTTGCCGGGGACCGGCCGCTTGGGCAAAGACCGGACCGCCAAGTTCTTCCACGGGCGCTTGCCGGCCGCGCACCGGCTTCTCCGGAGCCGCTGGCGCGGCTTTGCGCGAGGGCCGAGGCGGGCTCGGCGCGCTCGCCGGAGCCGGGGAAACGGCAAGCAGTTCGCCGGCGACAGCGATACCGGCCGTCAGAATAAAGGCCGCGATGGTGCCAAACGCAATGATCGGAATCTTTTTCGGGAAAACCGGCTCTTGCGGCTCGCTCGCCCGGGCGATGATCCGCGCATCGGCGGGCGTCGCATCCGACATCTCGCGGGCGAGCGCCTCTTGATACTTCGCCATGGAAGTTTCGAGCTGATCCTTGTAGGTTTGCGCAATCCGGTCGAGAGAGCGCAGGCGCACTTCGTCGCCGTTGGACGTCCCGGCCGCTTTCTTTTGTTCGGCAAGCACGGCTTCGAGATTGCGCAAACGCTGTCCCGCGATTTTTGCATCGTTCTCGAGCGTCGCGACGGCCTGTTTGGCCGCCACCTTCAATGCCTCGTCGAGTCCCTCCAATTGCGCGTTCAAAGCTTGGATGCGCGGGTGGTCCGGCAACAGGGTGCGCGATTCCAAGGCCAGATTCGCCTGGACGGTGACACGCTGATCGGCGACACGGCGCACGAGTTCATTGTTGATGACATCGGAGACGTCGGCCGTCTTCCCCGCGCGCAAGAGATCGCGGATCAACGACGCCTTCGCCTGCGCATCGGCCTGGGAGGTTCTCGCCTTGGAGAGTTCTCCGTTAATATCCGCCAACTGCTGGCCGTTGATGGTCAAATTATTGGCGCCCGCGAGCAACCCGCTTTCCGCGCGATATTTCTCGCGCTCCGCATCGGCATTCGCGACTTTGACCCGCAAATCCGCGATCCGCGCATTCAAAGCCTCCGCGGCCCGTTTGGCGCTTGCCTGCTTCGCATCCGTCTGCTCGGCGATATAGAGGTCCGCCATCTTGTTCGCCACTTGGGCTGCCAACGCCGGGCTTTTGCTCTGAAATTGAATCGTGATGACGCGCGTTTTCGGCGGCGAGAAAACGGACAATCTGTCCTGGAAGAGCTTGACGGCGTGAGTCTCCGCCGCCTCCCCCGCGCTCTCTTTCGAGCCACCCAAAAGCATCAAGATCCGGCCCAATCCGGAGCTTTCAAATTCGGGATTGTTGCGAAGACCGAGCTCTTTGATCGCGCGCGCGGCGAGATCGCGCGACGTGATCAATTGGATTTGGCTGCCAACATCCTCGGCATCGGCTGGCAAGCTAGGCCCCACCGTCTGGCCCGGCTTTTCCGGCAAGGTGAACAGGTTCTCCTGGTTTTCCAGGAGAACGAGAGATTCGGCCTGGTAGCGGGGCGAAACCAGGTGAACGAAGATGAAGCTTAGGGCAAATGCGGTGAGGGTGGCGGCGATGATCGTCCGCTTGCGGCGCGTCAGAACATCGCCCAGGCCGCGAAGATCCAATTCGCCCGCACCAAGGTCATGATTTGACGCATCATCAAAGTTACGCGGCATAAAAACCACCCTTCACATTTCGATTATGATAAACGCGATTAAAGTTGAGGCGGAGTTAATCGGCTTGAAATGGTTTACCATTGAAGGATTTGTTAACCACGCCACCGTAAAGCTTCATACAAGTAGAGCGTCCGGCTCTTATTGGTAAACGAAGCTTTAAAATCCGGTAGGGATCATGCGCCGCTGGCTTACAGCTTTATGTTTGGTGACAACCGTCTTCCTCGGAAGCTGCGCGCCACGTCAAAACGGCTATGCCGATTTCAAGGCGGATGTGCCCTACACCTTAGCCAGCGGAGACCGGCTCCGGGTGATCGTGTTTGGCCAGGACGCCCTCAGCAACACCTATGCCGTCAATAGTTCCGGCCATATTTCCATGCCCTTGATCGGAAGCGTTTCCGCTCAGGGCCTCACGACCGCCGCGCTCGAGCGGAGTGTCGAAGCCAAGCTGCGGCAGGGCTTTATCCGCGAACCCAAAGTCTCCATCGAGGTCGATGCCTACCGGCCCTTCTTCGTCCTGGGTGAAGTTACCACAGCCGGTCAATATCCCTACATCAACGGGATGACGGCGGAAACCGCGATCGCGGTCGCCGGCGGGTTCTCCCCGCGCGCGGATAAAAACAAGGTCGATTTGACGCGCGTGGTGGATGGGCGCCCCATCACGGCGACCGTCGATGTGTCACAACCGGTCAAACCGGGCGATATGATCTTTGTGAAGGAACGCTTTTTTTAGACTCACCGGGCATGGTCGTAAACCATGAGCGACCAATCCAGACACGAGACTCGTCCTCTACGCATCCTCCATGTGCTGAGGGCCCCACTTGGCGGATTGTTCCGTCACGTGATCGATCTCACGCAGGAACAGATCGCGCGAGGTCACGACGTTGGGCTTGTGACGGATGAATTGACGGGCGCTGACCGCGCGCGCGAGACGCTCGAGACCCTTTTACCCCGGCTCAAACTGGGTGTGATGCGCTTGCCAATTCGCCGCAGCCCCCACCCCGGCGATTTAATCGCCCAGTATAAAGTCCATGCCCATGCCCGCCGGCTCGGCGTCGATGTCATGCATGGTCATGGATCGAAAGGCGGCGTTCTCGCGCGTCTGCCGGGCTTCGTCCAACACGGCATTACCCCGGTCCGCTGCTATACGCCGCATGGCGGAAGCTTTAACTACGTTGCGCATCCCCTCATCCAAGCGGTTTATATGGCGGTGGAAAAGCTGCTTGCCGCGCGCACCGATGTGTTTTTGTTCGAGAGTGTCTTTATCGCCCAGCGCTTTCATCGAAAGGTCGGCGGCGTCGAAGCCATTGTTCGTATTGTCCAAAACGGTATTGGCCCCTCCGAGCTTGTCCCCGTCGCGCCAAATGCCGATGCGGCCGACTTTCTTTATGTCGGTGAATTACGCTCGGCCAAGGGCATCGATACGTTGATCGAGGCCACGGCGGCACTCTCGCGCCACCGGAAGCAGCCTTGCAAACTCATTCTCGTGGGGTCGGGGCCCGATCAGGCGCGGCTGATGCACCAAGCCGCGTCGTTGGGCATCGCGGACCAAGTCTCTTTTCCCGGCGCGATGCCGGCGCGCGAAGCGTTCACGCTGGGCCGCACCCTTATCGTGCCGAGCCGCGCGGAGTCCCTTCCCTATATCGTGCTCGAGGCCGCCGGCGCCCGCATGCCCATGATCGCCACGGATGTCGGCGGGATCGGCGAAGTGTTTGGTCCGTTTCGCGATCAACTCATTCCCTGTAACGACGTCGATATTCTCGCCACGACGATGGGACGCATGCTGGATACGGACCGCGCGCGGATCCAGCAGCAAGCGGAAGACCTTGCCGCCTTTGTCGCGACGAGGTTCACGATCGCGAAAATGGCCGATGCCGTTATCGCGGGATATCGCGATGGTCTCGCCCGCCGCGCCGCGGCGGGGCCGGTAAGCCGCTCCTTTGCTGTTCCGAATTAATCGCATTCGAAAGAACGTCCATGGCCGCCTTTTCCGCCCAAGACCTCCGCTCGATCGACACCGGACCAACGGACTCCGGGGAAGCCCGCGTCAATCCGCATGCAAACAAGCTCAACCTCTTGGCGGAGGAAATGGCCAAGCATGGCGCGCGCCGCGTCATTTCACCCGTCATTCTCGAAGGGCTTGTCCGGCTCTCCGAATTTCTGATCACGATCACCGCCGGGGCCGTCACCTACTCGACCCAGGCCTATAGCGGAAACGGCTTCGTCGCCGAAACTCTTCTTGCCGTGCCGTTAATGGCGATCTCGCTTACGTTTACCCTACAAGCCTTAGGCACATATCGCCTTATCGCGCTCCGGACGCCGGAGCGTTCCGGCTTGCGCGTGGCCGCCGCTTGGGCCGGGCTCTTCGGCTTGCTATACGCGGCCCTCTATCTCCTGCACCTGGGGACCGGCCCACGATATAGTTGGATCACACACTGGGCAATCGCAGGCTTCGCGATGATCGCCATCGAGCGCTGCGTGCTGTTCTTCCTCACCAACGCTCTGGCCCGGAGCGGAAAATTGAGCCGCCGCACGGCGATTGTCGGCGGCGGTCCCGCGGCGTTTCAATTGCTGCAAGACCTCGCGGAGCATGGCAGCGGCGATCTCCATATCACCGGCATTTTCGACGATCGCACCGACGACCGCTCCCCCGATGTGGTTGCGGGTTTCCCCAAGCTCGGCAATGTCGACGACCTCGTTGGATTTGCCCGCCACACCCCGCTCGATCTGGTGATTTTCACGCTTCCGATCAGTGCGGAGCAACGGCTCCTCGTCATGTTGCGGAAGCTTTGGGTTCTCCCCATCGACATCCGTCTCGCCGCGCATATGAACAAGCTGCGCTTCCGTCCTCGCGCTTATTCCTATATCGGCGCCGTCCCCGTGATCGACGTTTTCGACAAACCGATCGCGGATTGGGACATTGTCATCAAGAATATTTTCGACCGCGTGGCGGGCCTCATGTGCCTCATTCTGGCTTTGCCCATCATGTTGCTCGTCGGCTTGGCGATCAAGCTCGATTCGCCTGGCCCCATCCTGTTCCGTCAGAAACGCTATGGCTTCAACAACGAACAGATCGAGGTTTTCAAATTCCGCTCGATGTATGTCGATATGCTTGATTATACCGCCTCCAAATGCGTCACGCGGAACGATCCCCGCGTCACGCGCGTCGGCCGTTTCATCCGCCGTTCGTCCTTCGATGAATTGCCGCAACTTTTCAACGTCGTGTTCAAGGGCAACCTGTCCTTGGTCGGCCCACGCCCTCATGCAATTTATGCCAAGATGGCGGACGGCCTCTACGATGAAGTCGTCGATGGCTATTTTGCGCGTCACCGCGTCCGCCCGGGCATTACCGGTTGGGCCCAAATCAATGGATGGCGCGGCGAAACGGATACGCCGGAAAAGATCCAGAAACGTGTCGAGCACGATCTCTATTACATCGAGAACTGGTCGATCTTTTTCGATATTTACGTGCTTCTGGCGACACCGCTTTCCCTCATCACGACCAAGAACGCGTTTTAAGATCCAGCTGCAACGGATGCCGTCATAAGATGGCTCGGTCTTCGAGAAGGAGCGGCATCTTGCGCGCATGGATGATGGGTTTAGCCGCGCTCGCGGGTCTCTTGGGGGCGACGGGCGTCGGGTTGGCTGCCGTTGCGGCGCATCAACCCGGCGAAGCGACGCTCAAGACCGCGGCAGATTTTCTCCTGTTTCACGCCGCTGCCCTCTTGGCCATTACGTCGACCATGAGGGGTGACCCACATCGCGGCCTCCTCGCCGCGGGATCGCTCATTGGTTTTGGATCGATCCTCTTTTGCGGCGATCTCGCGATTCGCGCCCTGGCGGGCATCCGCCTCTTTCCCATGGCGGCGCCGGCGGGCGGCCTGCTTTTGATCGCGGGGTGGCTGGTATGCGCCGCCGCGGCACCGTTTGCGCTCCGCGGCGCGAGGTGAGCCGCTCTCTCAAGACACTCCAGACCTGGACTCGACTTTACCGCGCCTGCGCGCGATAATCGCAAAACCTTTAATATGCTAGCGCGCGGCGGTCATGGAACCCAGTATTACTGCGAATAAGCTGCGCATCCTCATTGTCGAGGACGAACCTTTCATTGCGCTCACGCTCGAGGATATCCTCGGCGAGCTCGGATTCGTGGTGGCCGGCACAGTGTCGCGTGTCACCGATGCGCTCGATTTTATCAACAGGGAGGGGATCGATGGCGCGCTTCTCGATGTCAATCTCGGGTTACAAAAAATCGATCCTGTCGCCGATCTCCTGGCTCAACGCGGCTGCCCCTTCATTTTCACGACCGGTTATGGAAGCTCCGGCATTCCCACCGCCCACGCGCATCGTCCCGTCCTGCAGAAGCCGTTCCGGATGGATCAGCTCGCGGCCATCTTGCTCTTGGAAATTCCGCACGCAAAATAGGTCACGCTTCTTCTTCGAAAGCAGGCACGAGCCGGCGAGGCTGATCGAACCAGCCAAACAACAGAAGGCCCGCGAGGAAGCCCCCGACATGAGCTTCCCAGGCGACGACGGCCCCCTCGCCGAGTCCTGGGATCGCGCCGGAAACCCCAAACACAAAGTTTAATGCGAACCAGAGCAAAATAAACGGAAGCGACCGCCCACTGGTCAGGGTCTGTATCAGGGTCAAAGCGGGTCGACGAAATTCGTCGTCGCGATCGCCGGAGAGTCCCGCGCGGCGGCGGCCGCCGAGCGGGCCACCGGGTTGGAAAACGAACCGGGACGCCGCCCCCATGGCGCCGGAGACGGCGGCGGACGCACCGACGACCGGTTCGAGATCCGTGATATGGGTGAGATAATGCACGATGGCGCCGGCGATGGCGCAAACCGCGAGCAGCAAAAGGAACGGCACCGTCTCAAGCCGCTTGGCGACGGCGCCGCCGAAGGCAACGAGCCAGAGACAATTTAAACTCACGTGGGCCCACCCGCCATGCAAAAAGGCATAGGTCAGGAAGGTCCACCATTGCGGCGAGCCATCGCCGAGAAATTGCTCGGCGATCTGCGCCCGCAGCTCGTCGCCTTGCGCAATCTTATTGAAAGCCGCCGACACCAGGTCAGGATCGAAAGCAAACGTGAACCGGCCGGGCACGAAGGCGAAATGGATAAAAATAAACCCGTAAGTCTCTGGCGAAACAATATTTTCTAGTAATTGAATCAACATGAGCAGCGCGCAGATCGCCACGACGGCGCGCGGAATGTTGAAGATAGGCTCCCGCAGGGGCTGGCGGTCTTCGAAGCTCATGGACGTACTTTAATCGACATCGTCCACCGCTCCCGGGCCGCCACCGTCGATGCGCTGCGCGAGCGAGGCCTCCATGAAGTCATCGAGATCGCCATCGAGCACGTCATCGGGGCTTCCCGAGGTATGGCCGGTGCGCAAATCCTTCACGAGTTGATAGGGTTGCAGCACGTAAGAGCGGATCTGGTGGCCCCAGCCGATCTCCGTCTTGGTGGCTTCGGTCGCATTGGCCTCGGCCTCGCGCTTGAGCATTTCGGCCTCGTAGAGCCTGGCGCGCAGCATGTTCCAGGCCGTCGCCCGGTTTTTGTGCTGCGAGCGCTCGCCTTGGCAAGCCACGACGATGCCGGTGGGAATATGGGTGATCCGCACGGCGGAATCGGTGGTGTTGACGTGCTGGCCGCCGGCCCCCGACGACCGGTAAGTGTCGATGCGGCAGTCGGATTCCTTCACGTCGATCTCGATCTTGTCGTCGATGACGGGATAGACCCAGACGGAAGCGAAACTGGTGTGGCGGCGCGCGTTGGAATCGAAGGGCGAGATCCGCACGAGCCGGTGAACGCCGGATTCGGTCTTGGCCCAGCCATAGGCATTATGACCTTTGACGAGCAGCGTGGCCGATTTGATCCCAGCCTCGTCGCCCGCCGTCTCTTCGATGATCTCGACCTTGAATTTATGCCGCTCGGCCCAGCGGGCATACATACGAAACAGCATCCGCGCCCAATCGCAGCTCTCGGTGCCGCCGGCACCCGAATGCACTTCGATATAGGTGTCGTTGGCATCGACCTCGCCCGACAGCAGAGCTTCGACCTGACGCCGCTCGGCCTCGAGTTTCAGAGCCTTGAGCTGCGCGATTCCCTCGCGCTCGGTCGCGGCGTCCTCTTCCATCTCGCCGAGTTCGACGAGCGTGGCGGCATCCTCGAGATCACGCTCGAACCGAGAGAGAGACCCAAGTCGGTCTTCGAGTTCGGTGCGCTCGCGCATCATCTTTTGCGCGGCCTCGGCATCGTTCCAGAGAGCGGGATCTTCGACCTTGGCGTCGAGTTCGGCTAGGCGGCGCGTCGCGGCATCGACGTCAAAGATGCCTCCTCAGCAATCCCATGGATTGCTTGATGTTTTCGACGAGCGCTTCGGCTTCGGCGCGCATGGTTATGAACTTTCTGTCAAGGACGCGGCGGTCTTCAAGGGCGCAGTGATAGGCACGGACGGCGAGGATGTAAACAGGGCTGCTCCGGCCCGGCAAAAGTGAAATACCGGATTTCCCCGCGATGGCCGTCTCATCGACTTTCTGGAGCCAAATTAATTTACCCGCGCCCTAACGAAAGGCTTGGGGACCGCCTTCTTTTCGCCTTTACAGCTACGCTCAAGTCATAGAGATACTTTAAAATTAACAAATGCTTTGCGTGTCTCGAAAGGATAAATCGTGCTGGCTGATTTTTTCTACTCGCACCCGACCTGGGAGGTTGGGCTTTCAGTCATCGTGGTTTGGGTCGGCGCCGCACTGATCGGGCTGACCGTCTTTCACCGCTTCGTCGATCTTCATGTCCGGCACAAAGACACGGAAACGGTGGGCCTCACCTATGCCATCGTGGCTGTCGTCTACGCGGTTCTCATAGCGGTCATCGTCGTCGATGTCTGGGAGACCTTCGCCAAGGCCGACGAAATCGCGACGGTGGAGTCGAACAAGCTCAGCAATCTCATGCTCGATTCGGCCGGACTGCCTCCGGCCGTCGGCGCCGATGTTCGCGCCAATATCAATAAATATATCGAAATCGTCGTAAAGAAGGAATGGCCAAGTCAGCAGAGCGGCAAAATGCCGGAAGAGGTTTACGAACCGGGATGGTCGATGATCGGCCACCTCAGCACGCAGCTTGCCGTGTTCGAGCCCGCCACCATTGGACAAAACGCTAACAAGGCGGAAATGTTGCAAGCCGTCAACGATCTGATCACGGCGCGCCGGACGCGTATCTTGGCGGCAAGCGCTCATCTGCCGGATATCGTGTGGGAGATTCTGTTGATCGCCGGGGCGATCGCGGTCTTCTACTCCTACCTGTTCGGCGCCTATAGTTTCCGGATTCATCTCGCCGTCACCGGGCTGATTTCGACGATGATCGCGCTCGTCTTCATCATGATCATTGCGCTCGACTATCCCTTCCGGGGCGATGTCAGTGTCAGCGACGAGGCGTTTACCGGTGTCCAATCAACGGCCGCCGGCATTGCACCGGAAGAAAAGTCCCTCTCCAAACCTTGATCGTCGAACTTAACGCGACTGTTCTCCCCCACTTAACGGACACGATCATGTTGAACGAATGGTTCTATTCTCATCCGACCTGGGAAGTGACGCTGGCGGTCTGCTCGGTCATCGTTCTCGCCACCCTCGCAGGCCTTCTGGTATTTAACCGTCTGGTCCACTGGGAAGCCCGCGAAAAGGACACCACGATGACCGGCCTGAGCTACGCGCTCGCCGGAGGTCTCTTCGCCATCGTGATCTCGTTTGTCGCCGTTGGCGTTTACGAGGCGATGGATAAGGGCGAGGCGATCGCCTCCGCGGAAGCCAATTCCTTGAGCGGGATCGTCTTCGACAGCGCCGGCCTGCCTGCCGATCTCGCGTCTCGTGTGCGAGACGACGTCGATAAATATATCGTCACCGTCACGAAGAAGGAATGGCCGAGCCAACAGGCCTATCACATGGAAGAAAGCAACTTCGAGGAGGGTTGGGCGCTGCTGCGCCGCATAAATTTCGATCTGTCCAATTATGATCCGGCCACGATGGGACAAGCGACCGTCAAGCGGACGATCATCCATAGTATCAATGACCTGTTCAGCGCGCGCCGGGCCCGGCTGCTGGCGGCGGGATCCCACCTGCCCGATTCCGTGTGGCAAATGATGATCTTCGGCCTCGTCCTCGTGTCGATCTATATCTACCTATTCGGCCCGCACAGCTTCAAGATCCACATGGCCGTGACCGGGTTGACGATGGTATCCTTCGGCCTTGTCTTCTCTCTCATCATCGCGCTCGACTATCCGTTCCGTGGCGATTTGAGCGTGGACGACGAAGCCTTTCTGTCCGTCAAGCAAATCGCGGCCTCGATCTTTGAACCCAAGGCGGACAAGCCCGAAGCCGGGGACAAGGGCGCCGAAGGGCCCCATGCCGTCACGCCCGAGGCCAAAGACAAGAACGAGAAGTAGACGGCGCGATCGCCGAACCAGAACCTCCGGAGCCGCGTGTCATGTCGTTTTTCAGCGAACTTTTCGGCGGCGGGCCCGCACCCCAAGGCCCGCCCCGGCCAGCAGGTACGGTCAGGAGTGCCATTCTGGCGGCCAACCGTCCAACGGCCCCCGTTCCAAATTCGATTGGGAACGAAAGACGAGGCGGAGCTCGTCGCGGAATGGAAGATCGTCGATGCCAGCTGGTATGAGATTTTCGCCAAGGCCCATCTCGAGAAAGCCTTCAAAGTGCTCATGCGCCTCGACGAGAGCAAACATGAAGTGCGCAGCGTCGATCAGGAATTTTCCATCGAATGGCGCGCGGGCATCCCGGACCTGAAACTTCAAGCCTCGGCCTTCCGGGGGCAAAAGACCTCAATCGAGTTTGGAAAGGCCTACGGCTTTACCGAGAAGCTCTCGATCGGCGAAATTTACAATTACAAATTCGCGACGAAAGAACTCAAGGAGCCGCTGCGGCAGGCCGTCGCCGCGAACGGTTGGCGTTGGCGCCCGGTGGCCTTCGGGAAACTTTAGAGCGCGGTCCTGAAAGGACTGCTGCTTTTAGGAGCGAGCCTCCGCATCTCCGCGGTCCCGTGCCCAGGAATGCGAAGGCTTCGCGGGCCTCAATATAGCCCGCCCGTCCCGCTCCCGACCGCCGCGTCGGCATCGGGGCTCACGACGAGCGCCTTGGACGTCGCGTCGCCGCCAGCATATTCGGGCGGCGCGGTGCCGGGCTTGAAGGCTTCGAGGATCGTACCCGCGCCGGTCGAACGCTGGCCCGTATGGGCATCGACGGAAATGAGCTTGATGCCGGGCGGCACGCGGAACGGCACGTCGGGCTTGTTCTTCAGCGCCATCATCATGAAATCGCGGAAGATTGGCGCGGTATAGGTCGCGGCTTGCGCGGAATCGCCAAGCGAGCGCGGCCGGTCGTAACCCATGAAGACGCCGACGGTCAGATCAGGCGAAAAGCCGACGAACCAGAGATCCTTGGCGTCGTTGGTCGTTCCGGTCTTGCCCGCGAGATGCTTGCCGACCGCCTTGATCGAGACGCCGGTGCCGCGCTGAATCACCCCCTCCATGATCGAGGTGATCTGATAAGCGGTGAGCGGATCGAGAACCTGTTCGCGCTTGTCGATCAGTTTCGGCTCGTCCTGATGCTCCCATTTCGGCGCGTCGCAGTTTTGGCATTCCCGCTCGTCGTGCCGATAGACGGCGTGACCCCAGCGGTCCTGGATCCGGTCGATCAGCGTCGATTTGATCTTCTTGCCGCCATTGGCCAGCATGGAATAGGCGGTCGTCATCCGCAACAAGGTCGTCTCGCCGGAGCCAAGCGACATCGAGAGATAAGGCGGGAGATCGTCGTAGATCCCGAAGCGGCGGGCATATTCCGCGATGAGCGGCATGCCGACATCGCGCGCCAGGCGTACCGTCATTTGATTGATGGAATGCTCGACGCCATAGCGCAGCGTATGCGGGCCGCCGGATTTGCCTTCGAAGTTTTCCGGGCGCCAAACCTCGAGACCGGGGCCTTGATCGATCTCGATGGGGGCATCGAGCACGATGGAGGACGGCGTATAGCCGTTATCCAAGGCGGTGGCATAGACGATGGGCTTGAAGGAGGAGCCGGGCTGCCGCATGGCCTGCGTGGCGCGGTTGAATTCCGATTGGTCGAAGGAGAAGCCGCCGACCATCGCGAAGACACGGCCGGTATAGGGGTCCATGGCGACAATCGCGCCGCCGACCTCGGGGATTTGGCGCAGCCGGAACTGCCCCGCTTTACCCTCGATCGGCTCGACATAGACGACATCGCCGGTTTGCAGCCCGTTGCGGCCCACGCCCTTCGACCATTTCAAGCCGACGGGAAGCATGGTTCCGGTTTCGCGCTCGGCGCTGACCTGACGGTCGGCCTCGTGCTTGGGCTGCAAGCCGATCCGCGCCGACCCGTCGGCGACGTCGAGAATAACGGCAAGCTGCCAAGGCTGGACATCGCCCAGAGCGGGCACTTCCGCCAGAGGCGGACCCCAATCGCCGGCGATATCTATATGACGCATTGGACCGCGATAGCCGTGGGCCTCGTCATACCGCACGAGGCCATCGACCAGGGCCTTCCGCGCGATCAACTGCATTTTCGGATCGAGCGTGGTACGAACGGACAAGCCGCCCTCGTAGAGTTTCTTCTCGCCAAAGCGGTCGCCGAGTTCGCGGCGCACTTCCTCGGCGAAGAAGCCGGCGGCGTAGGTGTTTGGCGAAAGCACGCGCGAGGTCACGCCGAGCGGCTGGGCCTTGGCGGCCTCCGCATCGGCGGCGGTGATGTAACCGTTTTCGCGCATCCGGTCGATCACCCAATTGCGCCGCTCGAGCGCGCGCTCCTTTTTGAGGAAGGGGTGATAATTATTCGGCCCCTTAGGCAAGGCCGCGAGGTAAGCCACCTCGGGAATCGTCAATTCGTGAACCGATTTCCCAAAATAATTCAACGCCGCCGCCGCCACTCCGTAGTTGCCGAGGCCGAGGTAAATTTCGTTCAGATAGAGTTCGAGGATTTTTTCCTTGGAATAAGCCGACTCGATGCGGAAGGAGAGCAGCGCTTCCTTGATCTTGCGGTCGAACGTCTGCTCGTTGGTCAGGAGAAAATTCTTCGCGACCTGCTGCGTGATGGTGGAGGCGCCTTGGACGCGCTTGTCGCCGCGAATCATCACGCCGATCGCGCGAACGACGCCTTCGGGATCGACGCCGTTGTGGCTATAAAAGTTTTTGTCCTCGGCCGAAATAAAGGCCTCTTTCAACAAGGCCGGGATCGCCGTGCTCGGGAGATAGAGCCGCCGTTCGTGAGAATATTCCGCCAAGACCGAGCCGTCGCTCGCATGGACGCGCGTCATCACCGGCGGCTCGTAATTCTTAAGCTGGGTGTAATCGGGAAGGTCCCGGTTATAGTTCCAGATCACCAATGCGGCCGCGGCGGCGCCGACGACGAAGACGATCGCGCCCGTCGCGAAGATCAAACCGAAAAACCGGGCAATGAACCGCATCTGTCAGAGGCCTTTCGGGCAGCCGTGGAATCGGCGCCACCTGCGCCGGGGGAATGGACCAGATTAAGCGCGAGAACCAGCAAAAACGGCGCGGCCCAACGCCAGCATGTCCTGAAACTCTTTTATGTCTTGAGTTGGGCACGAACCACCGGCCGCGCAAGCCGGTCGCGATTGCGAGAGCCGATGTGCTCGAGGGGCCACGAAAGCACCGGGGCGCCGGACCAAAGTGCCTTTAAATTTATTTATCTCGCAAATATCTCCGGCCGTCTATTTGGCCACGGCCCCCGCCTCGGCTTGGCGGAGTTTGACGCCGGGATCGGGAATGGCAACCCCGGCCGCCGCTTTTTCCGCCCCATGCCGGTCGGCGAAATAGGCCACGATCGCCTCGGCCATGCGGCTCGTCGCCTTGTCGCGCCACGCCGCCGAGGTCAGCGCGGCCGAGTCGGCCGGGTTGGAGAGATAGCCGAGTTCCAGGAGAACCGAGGGCACGTCCGGCGCCTTCAGCACGAAAAAGCCCGCGGCCCGCTCGGGATTCTTGTTGAGCCGGCCGGCGACCTTCCAATAATTGACGAGCGTGCGCGCGAAGACGTGGCTATAGGCGCGCGTCTCCTGACGCGTGAGATCGAAGAGAATATCGGACACGTCGGCGGCATCCGCCTGCCCGTCGAGGCCAGCCGACGCATCGGCCGCGTTTTCCTTGGCCGCGACCTTGGCGGACGCGGCATCGGACGCTTTATCCGACACGGTATAGACCGTCGCGCCGCCGACATCGCCCGATTCGGTCAACGTGTCGGCATGAATGGAAATCATCAAGGCCGCATTGGCGGCACGCGCGATCCGCACCCGCTCGCTGAGCGGAATGAACAGGTCGGTCGCGCGCGTCATGACGACGGAGAAGCCGCCGGCCGCTTCGAGCTTCTTGGCGAGATCCTGCGCGAAATCGAGCGCGACCGTCTTTTCGACGACGCCATTGACCATCGCCCCGGTATCCGGTCCGCCATGGCCGGGATCGAGCACGATCACGGACTTGCTCGCAGGGACCGCCGCGGGCGATACGCTCGAGGAGATCTCGGCCGACGGAACCACGGCCGCCACCTTCCGGCTTTGCGCTGCCTGACGGAAACTTGCCCGGTCGGTCTTGGCTAGCTCGATGACGAGTTGATACTTATCCCCAGTCTTTTCCACAGCCGAACGGAGGATACGCGCGGGGATTCCCAGATCGATGACGATCCGGGACCGGCCCGGCTCCAACAAGCCAAACCGGAAGGATTCGACCACGGATGCTTGCCTGACATGCTTTTCCGGCTGAGGCGCGGGCTTGCCGGCATCGGGGCCGAGGTTGAAATCGACCTGCGGCAGATCGACGATCACCCGGTCCGGGCCGCTCAGAACAAAGGCTTCGTTTTCAATGCTTTGCGTGAGGTCGAAGGTCAGCCGCGCCATGTCCGGCGTGCTCACGAGATGCGCGGCGCTGGCCTCGGCACGAGAAAAATGCGGCTTTGCCGCCCGCGTGCCGGTCAATCCTTGCGCCGCCACGGCGCCAGACCCCGTGAGCGCCAAGGCGAAGGCCACGGCGCGCGCCAGCCGCCAAGCCGGGCTTGGCAAAAGCGTTGAAACACTCCGGTGAAATCTCATTCCGCTTGCCCCGCCGCCAGCGGGCGGCCTGCGTTTGGATTTTGGTGTTCGAAACCCGGTGTTTGAAACTCGGCCGCGGTTCTTTTGCTTCGCGGCGGCGAGTCTAAGGAGATAAACCGCATGGGTTAACAGGGGATAAGCAACGCGGATTGCTATAAAGAGATCTGTTGTAAATTTGATACAATACGGCAAACTTGCCAAGAGCCGGATAATTCCGGTATGTATATTGAGTGTCTGGTTTTGGCGACGACAGCTTCGGCTGTCCGGCTCGTAAGCCGCCCTTGGCCAAGAAAAGCCGCGCTTGTCGCGCGGGCATCCTGGCAAGGCGGGGTTTAGTCGAATCGCCGACGGCGTAGGCCGCTTGCTGGACCCTCCGGACGATACCCCCCGGTGTCGCGTATAGGTTTAGAGGACATGGTCTGTCCTGATCAATATCGGAAACCTTTTTCAACGGCGCCCGCCAGCCGGGCACCTGCGGAACCACTGTATCGCTTTTTTGGAATGACCGGCCGCGCGGCATCTTGTCCGCCGCGAAACCGGCCGTCGCGGCCTGGGCCGTCTGGCCCAATGCCGCTTTTGACATCACCCTTCACCTCATCTCGCGCCCCACGCCGCTGGCCGTTTCGTCCGCTTCATCCGCTTTTTGCCGGTATGAGCAGCGCGACCGCCGGCCGCCTTGCGCTTCAACGAGTACATAATGGCCAACAAAATGCTTATCGACGCGGCGCATCCGGAGGAAACCCGGGTCGTCGTCATCAGGGGTAGCCGGGTCGAGGAATTCGACTTCGAGGCCGCCAGCAAGAAACAACTGCGCGGCAATATCTATCTTGCGAAAGTCACGCGGGTCGAACCGTCGCTTCAAGCCGCGTTCGTCGACTACGGCGGCAACCGCCACGGGTTTCTCGCCTTTTCGGAAATTCACCCGGATTATTACCAAATTCCGGTGAGCGACCGTCAGGCCTTGATCGAGGCCGAGGCGCAAGAAGAGCCCGAGGAAGAGGAGCGCCGCCCGGCGCGCCGCAGCCGCCGTCACCGCCGGGGAGACCGTCCCGCCGCGGCCGATGCTCATCGCAATCGCGGGGATAGCGTCAGCGAGCCCGCCGGAACGGGCGAGTTGGAGGCGGTCGACCAGGATAAAGCCCCGGCCGGCGAACAGGATTTCTGGCCGGCCCCCGCCGAAGCGCGCGAGCAGACCGGTGAGACCGTGGATCTCGCGGCCCCAGTGGAAGATTACGCCGCCGCGCCCGAGGCAACGGAAACCGAAGCGCAACCCGAGGCGCGACCCGAGGTTGAAGCGCCGGCGGCCACCGAGGCCGAAGCGGTAGCGGACTTGGAGGAAGTTGCTCCCACCGAACCGCACGTGGCTCATCACTATCACGGCGGCGTTCATCATCACCGCCATGAAAAATTGGAGAGCCTGGCTTCCAGCGAGGAGACCGGGGAAGACCAAGACGAAGAATCCGAGGAAGAAGAAGAGGAAGACGTATCCGAGCACGTCGAGCAGCTCGGCGGCGACGCCATGGAAGAACTGCCCGTGCGCGCCTACCGCAACCGCCGGCAATATAAGATCCAGGAAGTCATCAAGCGCCGCCAGGTGCTTCTGGTCCAGGTCGTCAAGGAAGAGCGCGGCAATAAAGGCGCGGCGCTGACCACTTATCTGTCCCTGGCCGGGCGCTATTCCGTGTTGATGCCGAACACGGCGAAGGGCGGCGGCATTTCGCGCAAGATCACCGATGCCGGCGATCGCCAGCGTCTCAAATCCATCGCCCAGGATCTCGAGGTGCCGGAAGGCATGGGCGTGATCTTGCGCACGGCGGGCGCCTCGCGCACCAAGCCGGAGGTCAAGCGCGATTTCGAATATCTCATGCGCATGTGGGAGACCGTGCGCGAAAAGACGCTTCACTCGCAAGCCCCGACCCTGGTCTACGAGGAAGGCTCGCTGATCAAGCGGTCGATCCGCGATCTTTACAATAAAGACGTCGAAGAAATCATTGTCGCGGGCGAAGCCGGCTATCACGAGGCCAAGGATTTCATGCGCCTGCTCATGCCGAGCCATGCGCGCAACGTCCATCCCTGGCACGATCCGCAGCCGCTGTTCACCAAGGCCGGCGCCGAGGCACAGCTCGACGCGATGTTCTCCAGCCATGTGACGCTGCGCTCGGGCGGCTACATCGTCATCAATCAGACGGAAGCCCTGGTCGCCATCGATGTGAATTCCGGGCGGTCCACGCGCGAACACAATATCGAAGATACGGCGCTGCGCACCAATTTGGAGGCGGCGGACGAAGTCGCGCGCCAGCTCCGTCTGCGTGATCTCGCCGGTCTCATCGTGGTCGATTTCATCGACATGGAGGAGAACCGCAACAATCGCGCGGTCGAAAAGCGTATCAAGGATGCCCTGAAGAACGATCGCGCGCGCATCCAGGTCGGCCGGATCTCGCATTTCGGCCTGCTGGAAATGTCGCGTCAGCGCATCCGCACCGGCGTGCTCGAAGGCTCGACCGTCGTTTGCGCGCATTGCGCCGGCGCGGGCATGGTCCGCTCGACCTCCTCGATCGCTCTCCACGTTCTGCGCGTTCTGGAAGATGCCCTGATTTCCGACGCGTCATATAACGTGACCGTTCGCACCCGCGCGGCGGTGGCGCTTTATATTCTCAACAACAAACGCCAACATTTGTCCGATATCGAGGCGAGGTTCGGTGTCGCCGTGACCTTCGCGGCGGACGAGGCGCTGACGGGCACGTCTTATTGCGCCGTGGAACGCGGCGAGCCCGCGACCGGCGTGCCGCAACCGCCGCGCCAGCTTCCGAAATACGAACCGGAACCCGAATACGAGGAAGAAGAAGAGCCGGGCGAAGCCGGAGAGGACGAAACGGCTGGCGAGAGCGAAGCGCAAGGCGCGCCGTCCGAAGGCGCCGAGAGCGAGGGGCAACGCCGCAAGCGCCGCCGCCGCCGCCGGGGCCGCGACCGCGAAAGCTCGGGTATCACCGAGGACGCGCCGCAGCCGGCCGACGATGCGCTGGCGTTCGTCGCCGATGTCGAAGCCAACCGGATTGGGGACGAGGCCAGCCAAGACGAAGACGAAACTTCCGGCGAGGAGGCCGGTGCGCCGGGCCGGGAGCCGCGCCGTGGCGAAGGCGGACGCAGGCGCCGTTCGCGCCGGGGCGGACGCCGGACACGCGAGGAAATCGGAGCGGAACAAGGCGAGGGCGCGCTGGCGGAAGCCGGCGAACCCGGTGAAGGCGAGGTCGAGATCTCCGTGGCGGCCGTGCCCTCTCACGAGGCCCCGGAGCCTGTCTTCGCGGCGGCGCCCGCTCCAGAGCCCGCGCCTGTCTCGCTGGAGACTGCGCCGTTGGCGCCTGTCACGCCCGAGCCCAAAGCCGCGCTGCCGGAACCTGTCGCGACCGCACCCGCCGAGGAGCCAGCGCAAGCCGAGGAGCCCGCGCCAGCCCCCAAGAAACCCGAACTCGTCTCTACCGAACCTGACCCCGCGCAGCCCAAGCGCTCAGGCTGGTGGCAGCGCGCCAAGGCGACCCTGGGCGGGTAGGAACTTTCAAAAATAAACCGCGCCTGCACAGGCGCGGCCGCTTCCCCTGCCGGCAACAAGTCAGGTATGCCTGACTTGTTCAACAAGAAGCGCAAACCCGGGCAAGCCCGTGTTTGCTGGGGAAGAGTGGCAAGCCGCGGAATCCCTTGTCGGCAAGACTGAAACATCCGCACGACTTGATCTGCTCATGATTACAGACAAAACTTGCCGGATTGGCGGTCTTTCCCCTGCCCTTCCCGATAGCCCAAAGGATCGAGCCCTTATGAAGAGCTTACGTCGCGTGATCGCCGCCGTCGCGGCCGGTTTCCTCGCTATCGTGCCCGTGCAGGCCGCGGAGTTTTCGAGCGGCCAGACCACCGAAATTCAAACGATCGTCAAAAGCTATTTGATGGAACATCCGGAAGTGATCCGCGACGCCATCACCGCGCTGGACGAGAAGGAAAAGGCGGCCGAAGAGGCCGCGCGCAAAAAGACGCTCGCCGATCTCAGCGGCCCCATCTATACGGCCCCCGATGGCTTCGTGATCGGCAATCCCAAGGGCACGGTCACCTTGGTCGAGTTTTTCGATTACAACTGCGGGTATTGCAAGCGGGCGCTCGAGGATCTCGACCACCTCATGAAAGCGAACAAAGACTTGCGCGTGATCTTGCGCGATTTCCCCATCCTCTCCCCCAATTCCGTCCAAGCGGCGATCATTGCCGTCGCGGCGCATGATCAATTCCCCGGCGAGAAGTTCTGGGACTTCCACCGCAAGCTCCTGTCCACCAAAGGCATGATCGGAAAAGATCAAGCTCTCGACGTTGCCAAAAGCTTGGGGGCCGACATGGACAAGCTGGCGAAGGAGGCCGCCAAACCAGAGATCCAGGGCGCGATCCAGGGTTCGGAGGAAATCGCCAAAAACCTCTCCCTCAACGGAACGCCCTCTTATGTTCTTGGCGACGATGTTCTGATCGGCGCGGTTGGCTTTGACGAATTGAACACCAAGATCGGCAATATTCGCAAATGTGGTAAAGCGCTTTGCTCGTAAGCGCGGCGCCTGCGAAATGAAGCCAGCCTCACGCGAGAAAAAGAAGCTATTTTAATAGGCCCAGATCAATTGGGGACGGCAACACAGTTGGGGCGGCTATCTCCCTTATTGAACACATCAAGACTGGACTTCGCGCGCGCGGAGGTGCAAATGGCAACTCACGCGTGAAGTCATCAACCGGCCGGGTTCCCTCCCGGCTGGTTTTTTGACGGACGAGCAAAGCCAGGCAGGCCGGATCTCTTCAGCTCCGGCGCCTGAACGAGACCTTTAAATCGCGCCGCAAGCGCACCTCGTAAATCGCGCCGCAAGCGCACCTCGGCGAACGGACTTCTGAACGCATGACGAAATCGCCTCTCAAATCAAGCCTCGCCAAGCCCGTGCTCGACAAGCCAGTGCTCGACAAGACCGGACTTGTCGAATCCCTCGCCGATATCGCCAAGCGTCTCGACCTGAGCGAGATCGAATATCAGACCGGCGACCTTAAAATTCGCGTCGCCCGGCAAATGAGCACGTCTTACGTGCCGGCTCCCGTCGTGACCCATGCGGCCGTCGAGCCCGTGAAGGCCGCCCCTGCTCCCGATACCGTCAAGGCCGAAAGCGCGGGAACCGTCAAATCTCCGATGGTCGGCACGGCCTATCTCAGACCCGCGCCTGAATCTCCCGCCTTCGTCGAGGTCGGCTCGACCGTCAAGGCGGGCGAGAAAATCCTGCTCGTCGAGGCCATGAAGACCTTCAACGAAATCATCGCGCCGCGAAGCGGCACCGTGACGAGCATTCTGGTGCAAGATGGACAGCCCGTCGAATATGGACAGGCCCTGCTGGTGATCGAGTAAGGGCCTGAGTTTTTTCAATGCAGACAGCGCCCGCATGGCATCTCCCTTGCCGGGGCAGGGTTAGAGAGCATGTTCGATAAAATTCTGATTGCCAATCGCGGCGAAATCGCGCTGCGCATTCTTCGCGCGGCCAAGGAATTGGGCATTGCGACGGTCGCCGTCCATTCCACGGCCGACGCCGATGCCATGCATGTCAAATTGGCGGATGAATCGGTGTGTCTGGGGCCGCCGGCCGCACGCGATTCCTATCTCAACATTCCCGCGATTTTAGCGGCCTGCGAGATCACCGGCGCGGAAGCCGTGCATCCCGGCTACGGCTTCCTGTCGGAAAACGCCCGCTTTGCCGAAATCCTTGGGGATCACGGGATCGGCTTCATCGGTCCGAGCGCCGAGCATATCCGCATCATGGGCGACAAGATCGAGGCCAAGAAGACCGCCCTCCGTCTCGGCATTCCCTGTGTGCCGGGCTCGGAAGGCGCGATTACCGAGGATGCCGAGGGGCTGCGGGTCGCCAAGGAGATCGGTTATCCCGTTCTCGTCAAGGCGGCGGCCGGCGGCGGCGGGCGCGGCATGAAGGTCGCTTTGACGGCGGAAGATCTGCCCAACGCCTTGGCCGCGGCCCGGAGCGAAGCCAAGGCCGCTTTCGGCGATGATTCCGTCTATCTCGAAAAATATCTGCAAAAGCCCCGGCATATCGAAATCCAAATCCTGGGCGACGGCCAGGGCCGGGCGGTGCATCTGGGCGAGCGCGACTGCTCGCTGCAGCGCCGCCACCAAAAGGTCTGGGAAGAAAGCCCCTCGCCTGCCCTCAACGAGTCCGACCGCGCGCGCATCGGCGAAATCTGCGCCGCCGCCATGCGCGAGCTCAACTATTCCGGCGCCGGCACGATCGAGTTTCTCTACGAAAATGGCGCGTTCTACTTCATCGAGATGAACACGCGTATTCAGGTCGAGCATCCCGTGACCGAAATGATCACCGGCTTCGACCTCGTGAACGAGCAAATCAAGATCGCGGGCGGCTCGCCCCTCTCGATCAAGCAAGAAGATATCGTGTTTCGCGGCCATGCGATCGAATGCCGCATCAATGCCGAACACCCCACGACATTCCGGCCCTCACCGGGCAAGATCACTTATTATCATCCGCCGGGCGGCCTTGGCGTGCGCGTCGATAGCGCGGTCTATGCCGGCTACACGATCCCGCCCTATTACGATTCGCTTGTCGGCAAGCTCATCGTCCATGGCCGGACGCGGACGGAAACCTTGATGCGTCTGCGCCGCGCGCTCGACGAATTCATCATCGACGGGATCGAGACGACGCTGCCGCTCTACCGCACATTGGTGCGCAATACGGATATCCAAAATGGCGATTACGATATCCACTGGCTCGAAAAATTTCTCGAAGCCGGCGGCGGCGACCATATCAAGTAAAAGCACGCAATACGCGTCCCCGGTGGCGGCGGCCATCCGGGGCTTGACGCCAGCTTAACCGCGCTGTCCTCTAGCTCAATGGCACGCGCGCGAGACCGAACCGAAATCACGCCGGAGATCTTACTCCGGGCGTACTCGGTTGGGCTTTTTCCCATGGCGGAGAGCGCCGAGGATCCGAGCCTGTTCTGGGTCGATCCCGAGGAGCGCGGGATTTTCCCCATCGACGGTTTCATCGTCTCGCGCAGCCTGGCCAAGACAATCCGGTCGGACCGGTTCGAAATCCGGATCGATACGGCTTATGACGCCTTGATCGATGGCTGCGCGGCGGCGGCGCCGGGGCGTGAGGGCACCTGGATCAACAGCCGCATCCGCGAACTTTACCGCACGTTGTTCGAGCGAGGCCAGGTCCACACCGTCGAGGCGTGGGCCGAGGGCAAACTGGTTGGCGGCCTCTATGGCGTGTCGATCGGCGCGGCGTTCTTTGGCGAAAGCATGTTCCATCTCGAGCGGGACGCCTCGAAAGTCGCCTTGGCTCATCTCTTCGCACGACTGCGCAAAGGCGGGTTCCGCCTGCTCGATACGCAATTCGTGACCAGTCATCTCGCCTCGCTCGGCGCCATCGCCGTTCCCAAGCAGGCCTATCACCTGCTCCTCGCCGACGCCGTGCCGCGCCAAGCCAATTTTTGGACCTGGCCCGAAGGCACGATCGTGACGGGCACCCAGGTGCTCGAGGCGCTGAAGGGCTGACGGGCCACCAGAAAGAGACGGAACGGGGCCCGGCACCTTCTCCCATTCATGGGAGAACGAGCGTGCTCTAATACAACCCGCCGGGGTCGCGGCCGCCGGCTTCGTCGGGGAAGAAGCTGCGCGTCGGCGGGCGGCGATTGGGGTCGCGGCGCGGGACCGTGGCCGCGGCATCCGCCGTGCCGCTCGTGGCGGGCGCCTTGGCATCGGCATTCCTGGGCTTCTTGCCGGTATTGACCGGAAGCTTGGCATTTTCCGGCGGCGGCGGCTCGGCATTGGCGGTTTCGGGCGGCGCCGGGATCACTTCCGTGCCGCCCTTACAATCGGTCAGCCATATATCGTAGACGGGATGTTCGATCCCATGAAGGCCGGGACTCGCGGCGAACATCCAGCCGGAAAACAGCCGTTTATATTGCTTCTTGGCATCGACCTCGTCGACCTGGACGAAGGTGATCGTCTGCGGCGCCTCGGTCGACGGCCTCGTGTAACAAGCGCGCTCGGTGATTTGCAGCGAGCCGAATTGCACGGTCTCGTCGGTCGCGACCTCGAAGGAGATGATCCGTCCGGTGATTTTATCGAGACCGGAAAACACCGCCGTCGGATGGCTGATCTTATCGGCCAAGGCAGGCGGCGTCAGGAGCGCGCCGAACGCAGCGAGAGCAAGACCGGAAAGTTTCAAACGCGTCATCAAGAGATCCAGCCGGCCCCGAGAGCCTGTTGCTCCAGCCGATATGGCCAGCCATCACAAAACTCCGGCCGGAATGCGGCCGTGCTTGCGGCGTGGCAAACAAGAACAGCCTGCCCTACCCCTCCGGCGACCAGGCCTCGTAATCGCCGGTCGCGGCGGGCCGGGCGTTGGCGCGCAACGTCGATCCTTGCGGGCGCCAAGCCTGCGGCGTGCCGGTTAGGTTCGGCTGATGCGGCTTTTGCCATTCCTTCGGCGTGTATTGTTCGTCGGTGGGCGGCGTATCGACGGTGTGATGTAGCCAGCCATGCCAGCCGGGCGGCACGGTGGATGATTCGGAATAACCTGAAAAAATGACCCAACGCCGCTGGAAGCCGAGCGCTTTGTCGATCGCGCCGCCCTTCGTCCGATAATAGAGATTGCCGCTCTCGTCGGAGCCGACGAGTTCGCCGTGGCGCCACGTGTGGAAGCGTGTGTTCAAGGTCTGCCCGTTCCACCAAGTGAAGACCTTGGTGAGAACAGCGACGGTCTTTTGGACGAGCGAAGGGCTTTTCGTCGCAAAGTTAGTCATGCGGCCATCCCGTATCATTGCCAAATCAGGCGGAATTCTCGCGCGGAACGGCCAAGCGGCCCCGCGCGGCGGGACTATGCCGATGAGCCCCCCTCGTGTCCACAGCCGATTGAAGGCACAAGAGAACCGAATCCCTATAATCTCCCGGCAACGAAAGGACCTGCCCCGATATGCCTGGCCCGATATGATAGCCGCCATCGCCGGACTGCTCCTGTGTCAACTCCTCGGAGAGGTTCTCGTGCGCGCCTTGGCGCTGCCGGTGCCAGGCCCCGTCGCCGGCATGGGGCTGATGTTCGCCTTTCTCAGCCTGCGCGGCCGCCGCCTGGGAGGAGAACCCGGCGAGGTGCCAGATCAGATTGGGATGGTCGCGGACGTTTTGCTGAAAAATCTCTCGCTTCTCTTCATCCCGGCGGCGACGGGAATTGTTCAATATTTCGGCCTGCTCGGACGTTTCGGCTGGGCCATCGCCGTCTCCATCGCGGTCTCCACCACGGCGGCGATGATCGTCACGGTTTTGGTGTTTCGCCTGACGGCGGTCCTGCGGACCCGGCGATTCGCGCACCCGCCCGCCAAGGAACCCCCAGCCAAAGAGAACGAGGCGCCATGATTCTCCCGCACCGCGCCAGCGACATCTGGGTCTATCTCTCGGCCAATCCTTTGTTCTGGCTCACGGCCGTGCTCGTCAGCTACCTCTTTTCGGACTGGCTCTCGGAAAAATCGGGGCGCCATCCGCTGGTCAACACGGTCGCGATCTCGGCCGCGATTCTCTCCGCCCTGATTCTCTTGACCGGCACGAGTTACCAGACGTTTTTCGACGGCGCGCAATTCGTCCACTTTCTCTTGGGACCGGCGACGGTGGCGCTGGCCATTCCGCTCTATCGCAACCTCGGCCGCGTACGCGCCAATCTCATGCCCATGCTGTTCGCGCTGACGGCGGGTTCGATCACAGCTATCGCGACCGCCGTCTCGATCGCCGGCGTGCTCGGCGCGCCACCGGCGATTCTAGCCTCGCTGGCCCCGAAATCGGCGACGACCCCGATCGCCATGAGTCTTGCCGCCGCCTATGGCGGAATTCCCTCGCTCTCGGCGGTCTTCGTCTTGATGACGGGCATTTTCGGCGCCGTCATCGTGAGCCCCTTGATGAACGCGCTGGGCATCCGCGATTTCGCCGCGCGGGGATTCGCGGCCGGCCTCGCCGCGCATGGACTCGGCACCGCCCGCGCCTTTCAGGTCGACCCCACGGCCGGCGCTTTTGCCGGAATCGCCTTGGGCTTGAATGGCGCGATGACGGCGATCATTATCCCCGTTGTTCTGCCATTTTTGCTGCATCTTTTTTCCGCTAACGGCTTGACTCCGTGAGTTCTTCATAGCGTCCGAAACTTTATCCCCGCTATTCCAGTTATCCCCAGGACTTTCTATATGTAGTGTTCCACAGGAATAAAGAGACCTAGGGTTAGCGTTTGTTAGGAATTCGGCGCATAGTCTCTCCAGGCCACAGCCGCTCGTTCCAAGGACCTAAAATGCGCATCGAACGCCGTTTCACCTCAGCCGGTCAGTCCCCTTACGCCAGCCTCGAATTTCGCGGCACGAAGAGCGAAATCCGGAATCCCGACGGGTCCGTGGTCTTCTCGCTGGACGGAATCGAAGTTCCCGCGAGCTGGAGCCAAGTGGCGGCCGACGTCATCGCGCAGAAATATTTCCGCAAGGCCGGCGTGCCCTCGCGACTAAAGAAGGTCGAGGAACACAGCGTTCCCTCGTTCCTCTGGCGCAGCGTGGCGGACGAAACGGCTTTGGCGGCTCTGCCGAAAGACCAGCGTTACGGATCCGAGATCTCGGCCAAGCAGGTGTTCGACCGTCTGGCCGGCACCTGGACCTATTGGGGTTGGAAAGGCGGCTATTTCGACAGCGAGGAAGATGCGTCCGCGTTCCAGGACGAGCTGCGCTACATGCTGGCGCGCCAGATGGCCGCGCCGAATTCGCCGCAATGGTTCAACACCGGCCTGCATTGGGCCTATGGGATCGACGGGCCGAGCCAAGGCCACCATTACGTGGATTTCGAGACCGGCGTGCTCCAGGCCTCGGCCTCGGCCTACGAGCATCCGCAGCCCCACGCCTGTTTCATCCAATCCGTCTCCGACGACCTCGTGAACGAGGGCGGGATCATGGATCTCTGGGTCCGCGAAGCCCGGCTGTTCAAATACGGCTCCGGCACCGGCTCGAATTTCTCGAAACTGCGCGGCGAGAACGAGAAGCTTTCGGGCGGCGGCAAGTCGTCGGGCCTGATGTCCTTCCTCAAGATCGGCGACCGCGCGGCCGGCGCCATCAAGTCCGGCGGCACCACCCGCCGTGCCGCCAAAATGGTGGTGGTGGATGCCGATCACCCCGATATCGAGGCCTATATCGACTGGAAGGTGAAGGAAGAGGAGAAGGTCGCCGCCCTCGTGACGGGCTCCAAGGTCGTGCAAAAAGCATTGAAGGCGATTCTCCGCGCCTGCGTGAATTGCGACGGCGCCGGCGACGATTGCTTCAACCCGGACAAGAACCCGGCCCTGAAGAAAGAAATCAAGCTCGCCCGCCGCACTTTCGTGCCGGATGCCTCGATCAAGAAGGTCATCCAATATGCCAAGCAAGGCTATAAGGAGATCGAATTCGAGACCTTCACCCTCGACTGGGATTCCGAGGCCTATCTGACGGTCTCCGGCCAGAATTCGAACAATTCCGTCCGCGTCACCGACGATTTCCTCCGCGCGGTCGAGGAGGACGGGGATTGGAACCTAACGCGCCGCATCTCGGGCAAAGTCGCGAAGACGCTGAAAGCCCGCGACCTCTGGGACAAGATCGGCTATGCCGCCTGGGCCTCGGCCGATCCCGGCCTGCAATATCACACGACGATCAACGACTGGCACACCTGCCCGGCGGCGGGCCCGATCGTGGCCTCGAACCCCTGCTCGGAATATATGTTCCTCGACGACACCGCCTGTAACCTTGCGTCGTTAAATCTGCTGCAGTTCCGGGACGCGGCCACCAAGAACATCGACCTTGCGGCCTATGAACATGCCGTGCGTCTCTGGACCGTCGTGCTCGAAATCTCCGTGCTGATGGCGCAATTCCCGAGCCGGGAAATCGCTCAGCTCTCCTATGAGTACCGCACGCTCGGCCTCGGCTTCGCCAATATCGGCGGCTTCCTGATGTCCTCGGGCATTGCTTACGATTCCGACGAAGGCCGCGCGATCTGCGGCGCTTTGTCTGCGATCATGACCGGTGTCTGCTACGCTACCTCGGCCGAAATGGCGAAAGAGCGTGGCGCCTTCGCCCGCTATCAAGAGAATGCCCAGAACATGCTGCGGGTGATGCGCAACCATCGCCGCGCCGCCTATGGCGAGGCCACGGGCTACGAGGCGCTCTCCATCGCCCCGGTGCCGCTCGATGGCGCTTCGCTGCGCGACCAGGACTTGATCGCCCATGCCAAGACGGCTTGGGACAAGGCTGTCGCGCTCGGCGAGACCTATGGCTACCGCAATGCGCAAACCACTGTCGTCGCGCCCACCGGCACGATTGGCCTGGTGATGGATTGCGACACGACCGGCATCGAGCCGGACTTTGCCCTGGTGAAGTTCAAGAAATTGGCCGGCGGCGGCTACTTCAAGATCATCAACCGCGCCGTGCCCGAAGGTTTGCGCGCGCTCGGCTACCGCGAGGCCGAGATCGCCGAGATCGAGGCCTATGCCGTCGGCCATGCCTCGCTGCGCCAAGCGCCGGGCGTCAATCATACCACCCTCAAGGCCAAGGGCTTCACCGAGGCCAAGCTCGACGAGCTGGAGAAGACGCTGGCTGGCGCCTTCGACATCAAGTTCGTCTTTAACAAATGGACGTTAGGCGCTGATTTCCTTCGCGATAATCTAAAAGTACCTGCCGAGAAGATCGAGGATCCCAATTTCGATCTTCTGACCTGGCTCGGCTTCACCAAGGCCGAGGCCGAGGCGGCCAATGTGCATGTCTGCGGCGCCATGACCGTGGAAGGCGCGCCGCATTTGAAGCAAGAGCATTACGGCGTCTTCGATTGCGCCAATGCCTGCGGACGCACCGGCACGCGGTATCTGTCGGTCGAGAGCCACATTCGCATGATGGCGGCGGCGCAGCCCTTCATCTCGGGCGCGATCTCCAAGACGATCAACATGGCCAACGATGCCAGCGTCGAGGATTGCAAGGAGGCTTACATGCTCTCCTGGCGGCTGGCGCTGAAAGCCAACGCGCTTTACCGCGATGGTTCGAAACTCTCGCAGCCCCTGAACAGCCAGCTGATCGAGGATGACGGAGAAGAGGAAGCCGGCGATGCGGTCGAGGCTCTGGTCGCGTCCAACGCTCCGGCCCGCGCCAGCGCGGTGGCGGAACGGATCGTCGAGCGCGTCGTCGAGCGGATCGAACGCATGCGCGAGCGCGAGCGCCTGCCCGACCGGCGCAAGGGCTATACGCAAAAGGCCGTCGTCGGCGGCCACAAGGTCTATCTCCGCACCGGCGAATATCAGGATGGCCGCATCGGCGAGATCTTCATCGACATGCATAAAGAAGGCGCTGCCTTCCGCAGCTTGATGAACAATTTCGCCATCGCCATCTCGGTCGGCCTGCAATATGGCGTGCCGCTGGAAGAATATGTCGACGCCTTCACCTTCACCCGCTTCGAGCCCGCGGGTTTCGTGCAGGGCAACGACGCCATCAAGAACGCGACCTCCATTTTGGACTATGTGTTCCGCGAACTCGCCATCTCCTACCTCGGACGCAACGACCTCGCCCATGTCGATCCGAGCGAAATCGGCCATGACGTGCTGGGTAGCGGTGAGACCCAAGGCAAGGCGCCGGTCTCCGGCGGCGACGCGCCAAGCGGCACGGCGCGATTCGTGTCCAAGGGGTTCGTGCGCTCCAAGGCCGATAAGCTCATGCTGGTGCAAGGCGGGACGCAGGCCTATGCTACCCAGGGCGCGACAGCGCTAAAAACCGATGTCGAGACGGAGTTGAAAAGCGTCGCCACCGCGCTCCAGGCCGAACTCGGCGAAGCGCACGTCGAGCCCACCCCCAGCGCCGCCGAAAAACGCAGCCTCGCCCGGATGAAAGGCTATACGGGGGAAGCCTGCGGCGAATGCGGGAACTTTACGCTCGTGCGGAACGGCACCTGCCTGAAGTGCGACACCTGCGGCGGGACGAGCGGGTGTAGCTGAGGGGGAAGAAGCTCCGAGGTGCGTCGATGGACACCTATCAAAAACGACTGGTGTTCATCGACAGCTGCGCAGTGAATCACTTCGCTGGGATTAATCTAGATCCAACCAAAGAACTTCACGGCACTGAATTCCAAATCGCGTTCACGCCTGATTTGGAAGCGGAATATAGACAAGCGTTAGCCCATCCGCGTGTAGAGCCTCACATCAAACAACTGCTCGGCGCGCTTTTGGAAAGAGGCATGCCGAGTGGATATTTTGGATTAGACGGCCCGCCATTCAGCGGTCTTGACGAAGGGCGCTTTATCTCTCCTTCCGAGTTGCAATCACTTGATTCAATAGCAATTAGGCCCCGCTCAAATAAACAAATTCCAAAAAATAGAACCGACTCGTTTTTAATAACGCTTGCGCAGACAGAAATTGTCGTGACAAGCGAAACCCAAGCGATTTGGAATCGCGCCAAGGACTATGCCGGTTTAATTTTTTGGAATGAAATTAAAACGGGTATCGATCAAGGCTCTACACTCCTATCGATTTTCCGGTGCCGCATCGCTTTGATGAATGCAAACGGTACAGCTCAGATCCAGCGCTAACGCTTGCGCCTCACCGGCCCCCTTAAAGCTGTACGGGAGACGCCTTGGACCGGCTCCTAAAGTCAAACCGGCAGATAGCCGCCTTTCAAAATATGGGCAGCATTGTTGCTTTCGTCGTCTGCATCTATGATGGCCCACGACGTCAACCGAGCGAGACGATGCCAAACACGAACGTGGACCTTCAGTTTCTGGCGAAACAGCATCAGCGCATGCTTGATGAGACGCGCCTGCTTCGCAAAGAAGTCGGGGAAGTGATGAAGCTTGTCGTTTCGGGTTACAAACTGACGAGGCGTGTCGAACGGCGGCAGAGCGAAATGCGCGACGATCTCGAAGTCATGATCAAGATGGAGCTTGGCGGCGCTTTAGCCAACGTTCAGCCCTCGATTGAGAATTCCTTGGCACGAATCGAAGGGACGTTCGAAGACCTTGCCAACCGGGTCGATGCCCTGGAAAAACAGCCGTAGAATCTCCCCACCCCCTAAACCAGCCGGCTCTGCTCCTTCGCCGCCGCGATGAAGCTCGCGAACAGCGGGTGCGGATCGAACGGCCGGGATTTGAGCTCGGGGTGGTACTGCACCCCGATGAACCAGGGATGGTCCGGGATTTCGATCGTCTCGGGCAGCAGCCCGTCCGGGGACATGCCGGAGAAGCTCACGCCCGCCTCCTCGAGTTCCGCGCGATAGGCGGTATTGACCTCGTAGCGATGGCGGTGGCGCTCGGAAATTTCGGTGCAGCCATAGATGCCGGCGATTTTCGAGCCCGGTTTCAGGATCGCCTTGTAGGCGCCGAGGCGCATGGTGCCGCCCAAATTGCCCTCGGCGGCGCGGATTTGCAGCTCGTCGCCATGCATCCATTCCGTGAGAAGGCCGACGACCGGCTCCTCCGCAGGGCCGAATTCGGTGGAATTAGCGTTGGGATGGCCCGTCAGCGAGCGCACCGCCTCGATCACGGCCATCTGCATGCCGAAGCAAATGCCGAAATAGGGCACCTTCCGCTCCCGGGCGAACCGCGCCGCGAGAATCTTACCCTCGGCGCCACGTTGGCCGAAGCCGCCGGGCACGAGAATGCCATGGACGTTTTCGAGATGAACGGCGGGATCGTTGCTCTCGAAAATCTCGGACTCGATCCAGTCGATCCGCACGCTCACCCGGTTGGCGAGGCCGCCATGGGTCAAAGCCTCGATCAAGGACTTATAGGCGTCCTTCATGCCGGTATATTTGCCGACAATCGCAATGGTGACATGGCCATCGGTATTGCGCAGGCGCTCGGACACATCGTTCCAGCGCGTCATATTGGGTTTTGGAGCCGGCTCGATGCCAAAGGCCGCGAGCACCTCGCGGTCGAGGCCGGCCGCATGGTAGGCCATCGGCACGTCGTAGATCGAGTCGATGTCGCGCGCCTCGATGACGGCGGTTTCCGGGACATTACAGAACAGGCCGAGCTTGCGGCGCTCTTCCCCAGGGATCGGCCGGTCGCAGCGGCAGAGCAGGATGTCGGGCTGGATTCCGATCGAGCGCAGCTCCTTGACGGAATGCTGCGTCGGCTTGGTCTTCAGCTCGCCCGCGCTCGGGATATAGGGCAGCAGCGTCAGATGCATATAGATCGTGTGCCCACGCGGGAGATCGTTGCCGATCTGCCGGATCGCCTCGAAGAACGGCAGTCCCTCGATATCGCCCACGGTGCCGCCAATCTCGACCAGCACGAAATCGAACCCCTCGTTGCCGGAGAGCACGAATTCCTTGATCGCATTGGTCACATGCGGAATGACCTGGACGGTCGCGCCGAGGTAATCCCCGCGCCGCTCCTTGGCGATAATGTCCTGATAGATCCGGCCCGTGGTGATATTGTCCTGCCGGACGGCCGGACGCCCGGTGAAGCGCTCGTAATGACCGAGGTCGAGATCGGTCTCGGCGCCATCATCGGTGACGAAGACTTCGCCATGCTGATAGGGGCTCATCGTGCCCGGATCGATGTTGAGATAGGGGTCGAGCTTGCGCAGCCGGACCGTATAGCCGCGCGCCTGCAACAGGGCCCCAAGGGCCGCCGAAGCCAACCCTTTGCCGAGCGAGGAAACCACGCCGCCGGTGATGAAGATGTACCGCGCCATGGGCCACAAGCTCTATCGGCTTTTGCCGGGTTTGGGGAGCCCAAATCCACGGAACCACACATAGTCCACACAAATGCGTGAACTCGTTTTACGAAAACGACCTAAAATCTACGCTTCTATTGACCGCGCGGCGGAGCAGGCGCGGCAGGCGCCGCCGGTGCCTGACCCGCGGGCTGGTTCGCCCGTTGATCCTCGATCTTGCGAAGCTGGTCGAGAACGCTGCCCTCGCCCTTCGGTGGCAGCGACGCCGGCTGCCCCTCCGAGGCAGGCGTCACGGGCGCGGCGCCATCGAGGATGGAATGCTGGCCGCGTCCAAACCCGGCGAGAACCGTCAAGCCGAGGCTCGTCACGAAGAACAAAGCCGCGAGAATCGCTGTCGCGCGCGTCAGCACATTGGCCTGGCCGCGCCCGGTCATGAAGCCGCTGCCGCCGCCGACGCCAAGCGCCCCGCCCTCGGAACGCTGCAGCAAGACGACCGCGACAAGCGCGACCACGATCATAAGGTGTACAACGATCAAAACCGTCTGCATCGATTAGAAAACCCACATCAGCGCCAACCGCCGCGAAGCGGGCGCTGGATTGTTCGACAAAAACCAATCGCATTGCCAAGCGGGACGCGATGCCGACGCGAAAGCAATGGAGGCGGCATGGCTCGAAACCAGCCGCGCCGCCGTTCTAGGAGAACTGAAGCCGGATCGCAATCCACTATCTCGCGAAACAGCCAGTTCGTGCCTCATCAAGCCGGCACCTTGGCCTTGACGTCTTGCCGGTAGACGCTGGCAATGGCCATGAAATCATTGGCGTCGAGGCTCGCGCCGCCAATCAAGGCGCCATCGACATTTTCGGCCGCCATGAGCTCGGCCGCATTTCTAGGGCGTACCGAGCCGCCGTAAAGAAGCCGGATCGCGCCGGCGCCGGAATGAACCAGGCGGTCGACCTCGGCGCGCATGAAGCGGTGCATGGCGGCAACATCTTGGACGGTGGGGGTCAAGCCGGTGCCAATCGCCCAGACTGGTTCATAAGCGATGACCAGCCGGCTGACGTCCGGATTAACCGGAATCGAGCCCAGCAACTGCCGTCCGACGACCGTGAAAGCGCGCCCAGCCTCACGATCGGCCTTGGTTTCCCCGACGCAGACAATGGCGGTCAACCCGGCCGCCGCCGCGGAAACAGCCCTGGCCCGGACCGCCGTATTGGTTTCGCCATAGCTCGCGCGGCGCTCGGAATGACCGAGGATCGCGTAACTCGCCCCGGCATCCCGCAACATGAACGCGGATATGTCCCCGGTATGGGCGCCGCAAGATTCGGACCGGCAGGTCTGGCCGCCGATCTTCAGCCCCGTCCCTTGGGCGATCTTGGCCGCCGCCGCGATCAGAGTCGCGGGAGGGCAAATCAGAACTTCGGCACAGCCGGCGCGTCCCGCCACAACGGCGTCACGCACGGCTTCGATTTCGCCGAGGTCGGCGATCAAGCCATTCATCTTCCAATTGCCGGCCACAAGAGGTTGCGGTCGTCGCGACATCGTTGGTTCGCCTCCTAGAGCAGGGCCTCGTGCGAGGCTCCATGCCTTTCACATTTTCAAACAAGCTCGCCCCCGTTAACACCAGAGCGATAAATCCGCAAAGAGAGAAGCGGCAATCCGCCGCTCCCCTGCCTTCATTCTTAAGACACACGACCACGCATCCTTAGGAGCCCCGGCGTGAATCCGTCCGATTTGAGAATTTTATGGACTTTTCGAGCCGAAACACGTTTTAGAGCGGTCTCGGGGCAACCGCCCGCGCGTCCGCGCAAGAATTCCACCCGCGCGTCCGCGCAAGAAAATACGTAACCGGAGAAACGGCTTCGTCATGATGGATCGGTTGCGCATCGCGTCGCAGGGAATCTTCGGGCGCCTCGTCATGGCGCTGATACTCGGGGTGACCATTGTCGGCTTCGGCTTTTGGGGCATCGGCGACATTTTCAAGGGCTACGATCCCAACGAGCTCGCCCGCGCCGGCTCGGCTCGTATTACCGTCGATATGTATCGCGATGCCTATCAGACCGAACTGAAGCGGGTGGAGCAAAACGCCAAACGCGCGATTACCAACGACGAGGCGCGGCGCCTGGGTCTCGACAAGCAGGTGCTCGCACGGCTCTTGACGGATGCCGTCCTCGACCAAGAAGCCCAGAAGCTGGGTCTGGCGATCGGCGATGCCGATATCGCCAAGACGATTCGCACGGACGATAGTTTCAAGGGGCCGGACGGCAAGTTCGACAAGGCCCGGTTCGACGCCATTCTCCGCGAGAACGGCTTCAGCGAGACGCGGTTCGTGAACGAGCAGCGCGCCATCGATCTGCGCCAATATGTATCGGATGCGGTCATCTCTGGGATCGAAGTCCCCAAACTGATGGAAGACGCGATCCACCGCTACAAGACGGAAACGCGGCAAGTCGATTTTGTCGTGCTCGCGCCCCTGGCGGCGGGCGACATCGCCCCGCCAACCGATGCGGAGCTGCAAAAATATTACGACGATCGCAAGAGCGCCTATACCGCCCCGGAATATCGCAAGCTCGTCACGCTGGCCGTCACCCCCGCCGATCTCGTCAAGCCGGATGCGGTGAGCGATGCCGATATCCAAAAGCGCTACGACGACACCAAGGCCGCTTTCTTCGTGACGCCGGAAAAGCGCAGCTTGCAGCAAATCGTCTTCCCGAGCGAAGCCGAAGCCACGGCGGCCGAGGCCAAGCTCGCCTCTGGAACCAGTTTTCAGGCCCTAGCCGCCGAGCGCAAGCTGTCGGATAAGGATATCGATCTCGGTACGGTCGCGAAGGACGCGATTCCGGAAAAGCCGATCGCCGACGCCGCTTTTGCCTTGGCGGAAGGCGCCGTCAGCCAACCCGTCAAAACGCAATTCGGCTATGTCCTGGTCCGCGCGGTCAAAATTTTCCCGCGCACGGAGCAGCCGCTGATGGAGGTTTCCGCGCAGCTTCGGAATCAGATCGCCATCATCCGCGCCAAGGCGGAGGCCAAAGCGCTACGCGATAAAATCGAGGAGCAACGCTCGGCCGGCAAAAGCTTGACCGAGGCCGCGGCCAGTGCCGAGCTCAAAGCGCAAACCATCGAGGCGGTGGATGCCCAAGGACACGACAAGGCGAACAAGCCTGTCGAGGGCCTCGTCGAGGGTCCCGCTCTCCTCAAGGCCGCCTTCGCGGCCGAGGTGGGCTCGGATACGGATATGATCTCGACCACGACCGGCGGTTACAGCTGGTTCGAGGTCGCCGGGATCGAACCAGCGCGCCAACTTTCGCTTGCCGATGCAAAGGCCAAGGTCGAGGCGGGCTGGCACCGGGACGAAGTGGCCAAACGGCTGTCCGCCAAGGCCGATAGCCTGGTCAAAGCCTTGAACGGCGGTCAGGCGCTGAGCACCCTCGCCGCCGCCGAGGGCAAGCTGCCGGTGCAACATGCCGGCGACGTCAAGCGTGACAGCGCCTCCACGCTGCCGGCCAACGTCTCCACCGCGGTGTTCGCGGTCGCCAACCACAAGGCCGGTTCCGCCGCCCTGCCCGATGGCGGACGCCTGGTGTTCCAGGTTCTCGACGCGCGGGTGCCCCCGCTCGACGACAAGAACCCGGACTTCAAGAAATTGATGGACCAAGTGAAAAGCAGCGTTCTCGACGACGCGCTCGGCGAATATCTCAGCCGTCTGGAGCAGCAGTTCGACGTCAAGGTCAATACCAGGGCGCTGGCAGCGGTATCTGGCGCCGACGCTGGCGGCGGCGGATCGTGACGCCGGCATGATCGAACCCGGCTTCGACTCTTTTCAGCCCCGTTATGCCAAAGGGGAGCCCTGCTTGCTCGTGACCCGGCTCATCGCCGATCTCGAGACGCCGGTCTCCGCCTTCCTGAAACTCTCGGCCGGCCGGCGGGGCCGGTGCTTTCTGCTGGAATCCATCGAGGGCGGGGCCTCGCGTGGACGCTATTCGATGATCGGCCTCGATCCCGACGTGGTGTTTCGCGCCACGGCCGGCCTGGCCGAGATCGCGCGCGATGCGCTGAACCAGCCGGACGCCTTCGTGCCCTGCGCGACGCGCCCGCTCGACGCCTTGCGGGCGCTGATCGAGGACTCGCGCATTCCCTCGGCGGAGGACGATCTGCCCCCGATGGCGGCCGGCGTCTTCGGTTATCTCGGCTACGACATGGTGCGCGAAATGGAGCGGCTGGCTCCGGCCAAGCCCGACCCCATCGGGGTGCCCGATTCGATCTTCTTGCGCCCGACGATCATGGTCGTCTTCGATACGGTGCGCGACGAAATTTCGATCGTGACGCCGGTGCGTCCGCGCGACGATCTTCCGGCGGACAAGGCCTATGCCGATGCGGAAGCCCGCCTCGCCGGGATCGTCGCGACCTTGGAAGGTCCGTTGGCCCATGGCGCCAGTGCAAGCGCCGGCACCCACGACCCCATCGAGCCAAAGTCGAACACCCCGCCCGCCCGCTTCCTCGCCATGGTCGACAAGGCCAAGGAGTACATCCGCGCGGGCGATATTTTTCAGGTCGTGCTGTCGCAGCGGTTTTCCGCGCCTTTCAACCTGCCGGCGTTTTCGCTGTACCGCTCGTTGCGGCGGGTCAATCCCGCGCCCTTCCTCTGCTATCTCGATTTCGGCACGTTCCAGATTGTCTGTTCGAGCCCTGAAATCCTGGTGCGGGTCCGCGACGGGAAGGTGACGATCCGGCCCATCGCGGGCACCCGTTGGCGCGGCAAGACCAAGGCCGAGGACGAGGCCCTGGCCGCCGACCTCCTCGCCGACGAGAAGGAATGCGCCGAACATCTGATGCTGCTCGACCTCGGCCGCAACGATGTCGGGCGGGTCGCCGCCACCGGCACGGTGACCGTGACCGAGCGCTTCGCCATCGAGCGCTACAGCCATGTCATGCACATCGTCTCCAATGTCGAGGGCCGGCTTGATCCCGCCCATGACACGATCGCGGCGCTCGCCGCCGGCTTCCCGGCCGGCACGGTGTCGGGCGCGCCAAAGGTGCGGGCGATGGAGATCATCGACGAGTTGGAAACGGACAAGCGCGGCATCTATGCCGGCTGTATCGGCTATTTCGGCGCCTCGGGCGAGATGGACACGTGCATCGTGCTGCGCACGGCCGTCGTCAAGGACGGCATGATGCATGTCCAAGCCGGCGCCGGCATCGTCTACGACAGCGATCCCGAAAGCGAGCAGCGCGAATGCCAGAACAAGGCGCGGGCTTTGTTCCGGGCCGCCGAGGAGGCCGTGCGGTTCGCGCGGGCGGGAAAGAACGGGCCTGGCGTTTGACGCGCCGGACTTTGTGCGCATAGCCTAAGCGGCCACGTCGACGGAATGAGTGTCGAACCGGGCTCATGCCTGCAAGGGACGTCCGGTCCGGTCAAACGGGAAAGCAAAACATGAAACTCGATGTGGCGAAGACGTTTGCAGTGGCGAAGACGTTTACGGGAATTGCCGTGACGGGGATCGTCTTGGCGGCGAGCCTTGGCTCGATCGCGCAGGCCGCGGATGCCGACCACGGCGAGATTGTCGCCAAGCGCTGGTGCGCGTCCTGCCACATCGTGGCACCCGATCAAAAGCGCGGCTCCGACAATGTGCCGACATTCGAGAGCATCGCCAAGCGCCCCGGCTTCGACAAAGCCAAGCTCGCGTTCTTCCTGCTCGATCCGCATCCCAAAATGCCGAATATGTCGCTGACACGCAGCGAGGCCGAGGACATCGCGGCCTACATCGCCCGGCAGGGAAGCTGAGGGCTTAGCATAATCAACCCAGCGATCGATTCCGCTTATTGGCGTGGCCTTTCCAGTCAACTCGCATGATCCCGCCCGTCATTGCGAGCGCAGCGAAGCAATCCATCTTCGTGCAGGGGGCTGGCATGGATTGCTTCGCTGCGCTCGCAATGACGGTGGCGGATTGCGGCGGACAGCTTGCCCCCTACACCACCTCCAGCACCATCCCGTCGCGATGCTCCCGCCCATATTCGTCCACCGCCTTGACCTTCAACGCATAAGCCCCCGGCCGCAATCCGGCTGGGAGTTTCACCGACCAGATGTGCGAGGACGGGACCGGCTTGACCCAGGGTTTAATGGTTTCGGGATAGCGCGCGTAAATCTGCTGGACGAAAGGGTCGGGGCGGCTGATCTTTTTCATCGTCACCGCCGGGCCTGCATCGAGCGAACAGGTCACTACCGTCTTGGGGCCGCCATCGAAGACGTTGACGACAAGATAGGCGCTCGCGGCCTGATCGGACGTAACCGGCGAGCGCAAAAGCTCGGACATGGTGAGCGTGCGCAAAATCTCGCGGTCGTCCTCGTGCGTCTGCACTTCCAGGCTGATCCGCAGCTGTTTACCCGCGGGTTCGCCGGCGGGGACGAAGCGGGTGGTGTAATTCGTGCCGTCGATCGAAAGAACGTGGAAGCCGTTCGGCGAGCCGTCATAGGCATCCGCGCAAGCAATGCCGCGATGATCGAGCGGCCCGCTCCACCACGAGCCCGAGACCGCCGTCAAGACATGGTGGTGATGCGGGACGGCATCCGGAAACCCGTCGGCGGCGCCTAAATAATGATGTTCGGTCGAATGGGTGTGGCCGGCGAAACTGACGCTCGGGCGCCCCTCCAGAAGCTTCAAAAGCTCCGCCCGGTTCACCGTCGTCTGGTGGGGTTCGTCCGGGCCGAGATAGGTCGTCAGCGGAATATGCATCACGAGAACGACGAGCCGGTTGGCCGGCGTCTCCTTCAACAGCGCCGCGATGAAGGCGAGCTGATCGGCCGAGATGAAGCCGCGATATTTGCCGGCCTTGCCGGGCTTCTCGGGATCGGGCCCGAGATAATCGACATTGTCGAGCATGATGAACAGAGCATTGGCATATTCATGCGCGTAATAGGGCGCGCCGAAGACGCGCTTCCAGGTCTCGCGCGAGCGGCGGGCGTCGGGCGCCTCGTAATTCAAATCGTGATTGCCGCCGACGCTCCACCAGGGAATGCCGATGCGCCCGATGATCTTGTTGTAGCGGTTGAACATCGAGAGATCGTCGAACATCAGATCGCCCGCCGTAATGCCGAAGGCGGCGTCGACGCCGATCAGCCCGGCCACCACGTCGTCGCGGACATATTCGATCTCGGCCGTCGATTCCGGCTGCGGATCGGTCAACATCACGACATCGAAGCGGCTGGGCTCGTTGACGCGGATCAGCGCGAAATCGAGCGCGTCCGGCAACGGGCCGGTGGGCGCGAGACCGGGATAGCGCAATTCCAGACCGGGCGGCGTCCCCTCGGGCTCGTGGATATGGGAAAACAACGGAATATGCGTCACCAGATCGGTCGGCGGAGCAAAACCCGACGGCTTGATGATGAAGATCGCCATGCCCGGCTCGACCGGCAGCGAATAGCGGCCGGACTGATCCGTGCGCACGACGTCCCGGCCATTCGAGATCAAAACGCCGGGGATAGGCAAATCGGTAATCGCCCGCCCGCCCGTGCGCGAAATATCCTCGCGGACCGTGCCGTGAACCGTCGCCACGGCCTGGAAGGCTGGCGCCGGGACCGTCTGCGCCGAGCTTGCCGCTGGCGCCCCCGCGGCAAGGGTCAAAGCCGCGCCCGCGAGCATCACGTCGCGCCGGGTCGGATCGATATCCCTCAGCATAAAGAATCTCCGCGTCACGAATCGTTCTCCACTTGAAACAGAGGGTGACGAAGAACACGTGACGATCAAGGGGAACCTATAACACCAAGAGGAACCTATAACAGATGGAGCCGCCCCTTGACCTCGCCGGGCGGCTAGAGCATTTTCCACCGAAGTTACAGACTTTTGTGATCGAGAAAATGCTCTAACTTCTTAAAACAAGAGCGATTTCTTATCGCCTTGGTGATTCCACCGAGGCGGAATGCGCTCTAGAACCATAAAGCCCGATGACCCGGCCTCGCCTCATTCTCATCGACAATTACGATAGTTTCACTTGGAACCTCGTGCATGATTTCGGCGCGCTGGGGGCCGAGGTCACCGTCGTGCGCAACGACGAGATCACCGTGGATGCGCTCATCGCGCGGCGGCCCGATGCGCTCGTTCTCTCGCCAGGCCCCTGCGAGCCGAAAGACGCCGGCATTTGCCTCGAGGTTTTACGCCGCGCCAGCCCGTTGATCCCGACGTTCGGGGTTTGCCTGGGGCATCAAGCGATTGGCGAGGCCTTTGGCGGCAAGGTGGTTCGCGCGCCCCTGCCGGTCCATGGCAAGGTGGCCGAAATCAGCCATCGCGGCGAAACGATTTTTCGCGGGATCCCCGGACCGTTCCGCGCCACCCGCTATCACTCGCTGGTGGTCGAACGCGCGAGCCTGCCGCAAGTCTTGCAGATCACGGCCGAGACCGATGGCCTGATCATGGCGCTCTCGCACAAAACCCTTCCCATTCACGGCGTGCAGTTTCATCCCGAGAGCATTGCCTCGGAAAACGGCCGGACTATCATGAAGAACTTCCTCGATCTCGCGCTCAGCTGGAACGAACAAGCTCGCGTTGGCGCCGCCTGATGAATTCGCTCAAACCCGTTCTCGCGAAAATCGCGGATGGCGCCGCGTTGTCGCGGAGCGAGGCCGAGGCCGCCTTCGATTATCTTCTCTCGGGCGAGGCGACATCGGCGCAAATGGGCGCCTTCCTCATGGCGTTGCGGGTGCGCGGCGAGACGATCGAGGAAATCACCGGCGCCGTCTCGGCCATGCGCGCGCGCATGCTGCGGGTCGAGGCGCCGGAGGGCACCATCGATATCGTCGGCACCGGCGGCGACGGCCACGGCACCTATAACGTCTCGACCTTGGCGGCGATGATCGTGGCGGCCTGCGGCGTGCCGGTCGCCAAGCACGGCAATCGCGCGGCCTCGTCGCGCTCCGGCTCCAGCGACGTGCTGACCGCGCTGGGCGTGCGGGTCGGCGGCGGCGCGGAAGATGTCGAGCGCTGCCTCGCGGACGCCAATATCGGCTTCATGTCGGCGCAAACGCACCATCCCGCCATGCGCCATTTTGCGGCCGTGCGCGCCGATCTCGGCGTCCGCACGATTTTCAACCTGCTCGGGCCGCTGTCCAATCCGGCCGGGGTCAAGCGGTTGCTGGTGGGCGTCTTTTCCCCCGCTTGGCTGGAGCCCTTGGCTCATGTGCTCGGCAATCTCGGCACCGAACGCGCTTGGCTGGTCCATGGGTCCGACGGGCTCGACGAGATCACCACGACCGGCCCGACCACCGTCGTTTCCATCGGCGGCGGCCCGCCCGAAACCTTCACCATCGTCCCGGAGGATTACGGCATTGCCCGCGCCGCCCTGGCGGATTTGAAGGGCGGCGACCCCGCGCATAATGCGGCGGCTTTACGCGGCGTGCTTGCCGGCGAAAAGAATGCCTATCGCGACATTGCGGTGCTCAACGCCGCCGCGGCTCTGACCGTGGCGGGCAAAGCGCGCGATCTTCACGAAGGCGTCGCGATGGCCGCGCGCGCGATCGACAGCGGCCAAGCCAAAGCCGTGCTCGAGCGGTTGATCTTGGCCTCGAACAGCGGTCCTCGCGCGGCGGCAGGGTGAAGCATGGTGGATATTCTACAACTGATCGAAGCCTATAAGCGCCGCGAAATCGCGGAGGCGATCGCCCAAGTCCCGCTCTCGCGGATCCTGGCGCTGGCCGAGGCGCAGGAGCCGCCGCGCGGCTTCGTCCGGGTGATCCAGGCCAAGCACGAAGCGGGCGAATTCGCCTTGATCGCCGAGATCAAGAAGGCCAGTCCCTCCAAGGGGTTGATCCGGGAGGATTTCGATCCTCCGGCGCTGGCGAAGGCCTATGAGGCCGGCGGCGCCGCCTGCCTCTCCGTCTTGACGGACAAGCCGTCCTTCCAGGGCGATCTCGCCTTTCTCGACGCGGCGCGGGCGGCAACCGCGCTCCCCGCTCTGCGCAAGGACTTCATTTTCGAGCCCTACCAGGTGGCCGAAGCCCGCGCCCATGGCGCCGATTGCATCCTCTTGATCATGGCGAGCCTCGACGACGCCACCGCCGCCAAGCTGCTCAAGGAGGCGCAAGGTTTCGGCATGGACGTGCTGGTGGAAGTCCACGACGCGGACGAGTTGCGCCGCGCGCTCAGACTCGAGACGCCCCTGCTCGGCATCAACAACCGGAATCTGCGGACGTTCGAGGTCTCGCTGAGTGTCAGCGAACGCCTGTCCGAATTGGTCCCCAAGGATCGTGTCCTGGTCGCGGAAAGCGGGATCTTCACCCATGAGGATTGCCTGCGCCTGCGCCGCTCCGGCATCGAAACCTTCCTGGTCGGGGAAAGCCTGATGCGGCAAGAGGATGTGACGGCGGCAACGCGCGCTCTGCTACAGGGCACGAACGCGGCGAAGTAATAGATGAGGAAAAAGAGATAACCGTCTCAAATCCCACAACACCCTCACCCTGAGGGCGCGAAGCGCGTCTCGAAGGGCGAGGGACTCGTTAGGCCGGAGCGCTGCAAACGCTCCCCGAGGGCACCTTCACCAATTCCACTTACGCCTAGGAAACCAATTCCCCCATGACCAAGCTCACCCATCTCGATGCCGGCGGCGCGGCGCATATGGTCGATGTTTCGGCCAAGGCGGCGACGGAACGCGTGGCGGTCGCGCAGGGGCGGATCGTGATGCAAGCCGCGACGCTCGAACTTGCGCTGTCCGGCATGGCCAAGAAGGGCGATGTCATCGCGACCGCGCGCATTGCGGGGATCATGGCGGCGAAACGGACATCCGATCTGATCCCGCTGTGCCACCCCCTCGCGCTCGCCAAAGTCGCGGTGGATATCGAACCGGATGCGGCGCTGCCTGGCTTTACCGTCCGCGCGCTCGCCAAGGTCACCGGCCAGACTGGCGTCGAGATGGAAGCCTTGACCGCCGTTTCCGTCGCCTGTCTGACTTTGTACGACATGTTGAAGGCCGCCGATCGCGGCATGCGTATCGAGGGGATCGCCTTGCTCGAGAAAACCGGCGGTAAATCAGGCGATTGGACCGCGCCATGAGCGATTATTTGACGGTTGCCGAAGCGCTCGCCCGTATCCTCGATGGCCTCGCCCCGCTGGAGACGGAACTCGTGCCGCTGCATCAAGCGCGTGGGCGGACGCTGGCGCGCGATCTCCAGGCGTTACTGACCCAACCGCCCGCCGATATGTCCGCCATGGATGGTTATGCCCTGCGCGCCGGGGATGTCCGCGATCTCTCGACGCCGCTCAAATTGGTGGGCGAGAGCGCGGCGGGATCTCGCTACGAGGGGCGTCTCGGGCCCGGAGAAACCGTCCGCATCTTTACCGGCGCGCCGGTGCCGGAGGGCGCCGATACGATTCTGATCCAGGAATGCGCCGTGGCCGATGGCGCTACGATCCGGGCCACCGAACCGCCGCAGTTTGGCCGCCACATCCGCCAGGCCGGTCTCGATTTTTCCGTGGGCGAGACGCTGTTGAAAGCCGGACGGCGCCTGGGCGCGGCCGAACTGGCGCTAGCCGCCGCGATGAACCATCCCAAGCTGCCCGTCACCCGGCAGCCGCTCGTCGCCATCATCGCCACGGGCGACGAGTTGGTGGCGCCGGGCGATCCGGTGGGGCAGGACCAGATCGTCGCCTCAAATTCCTTCGCCATCGCGGCCTATGTGCAAGCCGCTGGCGGCGCGGTGCTCGATCTCGGCATCGTGCGCGACGAGGCCCGCGCCATCAAAGCCGCGATCCGCGCCGCGCGGGACGCCAAGGCCGATGTTCTGGTGACGCTGGGCGGCGCCTCGGTGGGCGATTACGATCTCGTCAAACCCGCGCTTGAAAAAGAGGGCATGCGGCTCGGCTTTTGGCGCATCGCCATGCGGCCGGGCAAACCGCTGATCCACGGACGGCTCGGTCCCAATTCCGGACCGGGTTCGATGTCGATCCTCGGCCTGCCCGGCAATCCCGTTTCCTCCATCGTCTGCGGCGTGCTGTTTCTCATCCCCCTGATCCGCGCCTTGGCGGGCGACCCCAAAGCCGGCCTCGACCGCGGCGAGCCGGCGATATCCGGCGCGCCGCTCAAGGCCAACGGCGAGCGCGCGGATTATATGCGGGCGGCGCTCACGCTACGCAACGACGGCACCCCGGTGGTGGTCCCGGACGCCCAGCAAGATTCCTCGATGCTGCGGATTCTCGCGCAATCGCAATGTCTGCTGATCCGCGAACCCCGCGCGCCTGCGGCGGAGGCGGGACAGGCGTGCCGGATCTTACGGTTCGAGCAGGGCTGGTAGGGGACGCCCCTCATTCCCCTAGAACATGCAGCGCGATCGACCTTTTATGCGGCGCGCTGCGGTGCTCGCATAGATAAATCCCCTGCCACGTCCCCAGCACCAGGCGTCCGGACTCGATGGGAATGGAGAGGCTCGTCTGCGTCAGCGCGGCGCGGATGTGGGCGGGCATGTCGTCGGGGCCCTCGGTATCGTGGATGTAGCCCGCCCCCTCCGGCGCGATGGTTTCGAGGAAGTGCTTGAGATCCTCTTGCACATCGGGATCGGCGTTTTCCTGAATCAGCAGGGAGGCGGAGGTGTGACGGCAAAAGATCGTCAGCAGGCCCTGGCCGATCCGCTCGCGCGCCACGAACGCATGGACCTCGCGGCTGATATCGATGAGGCCCTTACCCTTCGTCGCCACCTCCAACCTCGCACTGGCCTGCCGCATCGGACGATCTCTCCTGCCGTTTCAATCGAAAAGAACACAAAACGAACAAATTGGCTCTGTTCACTCTTTGTTTAAACCCATGATCGAGTGTATAGAGACTGTAGATGGATTCGGGACGGGGTTCACCCCTTCTTGGCAAGCGAGAGCGTTGCGGATGTTGACGAAAAAACAGATTGAATTGCTCCGCTTCATCAACGAGCGCTTGAAGGAATCCGGGGTTCCGCCCTCCTTCGACGAGATGAAGGATGCGCTCGATCTGCGCTCGAAATCGGGCATCCACCGGCTCATCATCGCCTTGGAGGAGCGTGGCTTCATCCGCCGCCTGCCCAACCGCGCGCGGGCGCTCGAGGTGCTGCGCCTGCCGGAATCCTCGACACCCGCCGGGCAGACCCGCAAGCAACGCTTCGAGCCCAGCGTGATCGAGGGGACGCTCGGCCGCGTCCGCCCGATGGCACCGCAAGCGCAAGAGGACGACGGCCGCGCCTTCATTTCCATTCCGGTCATGGGCCGGATCGCGGCGGGCACGCCGATCACCGCGCTACAGACCCGCAGCCACACGATCGCGCTGCCGCCGGACATGCTTCCCGCCGGCGAGCATTACGCGCTGGAAGTACGCGGCGATTCCATGATCGAGGCCGGGATTTTCGATTCCGACACGGTCGTCATCCGCCGCCAGGATACGGCCGAGACCGGCGACATTGTCGTGGCGCTGATCGACGATGAGGAAGCGACCTTGAAACGGCTGCGCAAGCGCGGCGCGTCCATCGCGCTCGAGGCCGCCAATCCCGCTTACGAGACTCGCATCTTCGGGCCCGACCGCGTGCAAATTCAGGGCAAGCTGGTCAGCCTCATTCGACGCTACTGACGTCCTCGCCGGCCTCGGGGTCGTCTTTCGCCGCCGCGCCCCAGCGAGCCGGTGGCGCGGGCGACCATGGGCGGTCCTCGCCCTCGGCCCGCGCGGTCCGCATCTCGAAGCCGCCCTCCTTGGCCCGGAGCGTCACCGCCCCTGTCCGGCGCAAGGTATCGCGATCGATGATCAGCCCCGCCGCGCAGCCGCGCGGCGCGAAGAGTGGCGTGATCAAAACCGCCGCCCGCAAGCAATCCTCGGCAAAAGCAGGTTTTTCCAAGACGAGCGCGACCGCGCGGCCGTCGCGCAGAATTCCGGTGCAACCGGTCTTGTCGCACGAGGCGTGTTGGATCGCGGTCTTGACGGCGCGGCCATCGGCATCCGCCCGCAGCCATTGCTCCGCCGCGAAGGCACTGGGGCGCTCACCCAAGACCGCGAGACGCCCATCTCCGAGCCGCACGGCCGCCGCATCGCCCAACGGGGCGACCGCGATGTCGAATGGCATGCCCGCCGCCGCGCCCGCCAGCCCGGCCAAGGCGAAAGGGATGGCGGTGGCGCGCAACAACGCGCTGCGCCAAAGCACGGCGGAGAGAACCGCGAGGCTCAGAAACGCCAGGGACCAGGGCGCGAAAGCGGGCAGATGCAGGCTGGCGCCGGGCAGCGAGCCCACGAGCCGCGCCGCCGCCATGATGATCGAAATGCCCGCGCCGACATAATGCCAGACGAAGGCATCGAGGCCGAAGGGATAGAGTAAAGTCCCCAAAAGCGCGCCGGGCACCGCGAAGATTTCGATAATGATCAGCGTGAGCGGATTGCCGATGAGGACATAAGGGTTCATCTCGTGGAAGTCGTAGGCCATGAAGGAAGCCATGGCGCTGGTGGCGCAAAAGGTCGCGAACAGCACCGGCCCGAGGCCCTTGCCGGGTCCAAAATGCGTGCCCAACCAGTGCGTAAACCAGCCGCCGCGTTTGTTTTCCGGCACGACCCGGTCCGCCGGCCCGCCCTCGAAAGCAGCGGCGCGGGCCTCGTAGACCGCGACCAAGGCCCCGACCGCCGCGAAAGAAAGCTGGAAACTCGCCCCCAGCAGCGCTTCCGGCTCGAACAAGAGCACCAACAGAGCGGCCAGCGCGAGGTTGCGCATCGACAGCGCATGACGGTCCATCAGCACCGCGCTGAGCATGATGACCGTCATGAACAAGGCGCGCTCGGTGCCGATCCGCGACCCCGTCGCGATGTCATAGACAACGGCCGCCAAAATGGCCGCGGCGGCCGCCCATTTCTTGATGGGGTAACGCAAGGCGAGCGTCCGGCTCAAGGCGAGAAGACGCCGCAAGCCAATGAAGAAAATCCCCGCGACCAGCGTCATCTGCACGCCGGAAATCGTGATGACGTGAAAAATTCCGGCCTCGCGGATCAGGTTTTTCGCATCGTCGGACAGGAGATCGCGCTTGCCCGTCACCATCGCGGCGGCGATGGCGCCGGTATCGCCGCCGATGATCGTATCGACCCGGCGCGCCAAGGCATTGCGCGCGCGATCGATGGCCATGGTGGCGGAGAGCATCAAATCCGGCGGGTCCGGCGCTTGCGCCAGCTCGATTTGTCCCAGCACGTTGCCCACCGCCCCGATCCGCGCGAACCAGGCGTCGCGCGCAAAATCATAGCCGCCGGGTTGCGCCGCGCGCGAGGGCGGGAGCAGGCGCGCTTTCACCTGGACATAAGTCCCGGCCTCGAAGGGCGGCGCGCGGCGGGTGGTGAGCCTGATGCGATAAGGCGTCTTTTCGGGATCGAGCCCATCGGCGGCGGCGACGCGCAGAATGAACCGCGCGCCCTCGCGGCGAAAATCCATTTCCTCGATATAGCCCTCGACATCGAGAATGCGGATGCGGTCGAGAACGGGGGCCGCGACCCGCGCCGAGCGCCAGCCAGCGGAAACCATGCCCCCGGCGCAAGCCGCGACCGCCACGAACAAGCAAAAGGCCTTGCGATGCGCGCGCGCGGCGTAGGCGAGCACGGCAAAGCCGAGGCAAAGGCCGGCGCAAAGCCAAAGCGGCGGTTCGCGGTCCGCGACGAAATAGAAGATATCGCCGGTGCCCAAGGCCACGGGAAACCAGAGAAACAGACGGCGATGCTCGACTTCGCTCTCGAACGCCCGGGCAAACCGGCCCCACAGCAAGCCAAAAGCGAGACGCCAACGCCCGGACAGCCCCCCGCTTGCCGCGGAGGCCCCGCCCGCCAGCGCTCTGCCCGTCAGGGACCGGCCCGCCGTGTCGCTCATACCGGCCTTTCCCTACATATCAAGGAGCCCTGCTTGCCCCTCTTCTCTTTGAGACGAACCATGCTACACGACGCAAGGCGGGACTATAGCTTTTTGCTTGAATCGCCGCCTCACCCCTTCGATAGGATCAATGCCTCATGACTGCGGACGTCGTTACGCGTTTCGCCCCCTCGCCGACCGGCTTCCTGCATATTGGCGGCGCGCGAACCGCGTTGTTCAATTGGCTTCATGCCCGCCATTCCGGCGGCAAGATGCTGCTGCGAATCGAGGATACAGACCGCGACCGCTCGACGCCCGAAGCCATTGCCGCGATCATCGACGCCCTGACCTGGATCGGCCTGGAATGGGACGGCAAGACAATCTATCAATTCCAGCGTGCCGCGCGCCATCGCGAAGTCGCGGAAATCCTGATTGCCAGCGGCAAGGCCTATCGCTGCTATGCGACGCCCGCCGAGCTCGAGGCGATGCGCGAGCAGGCGCGGGCGGAAAAGCGCACGCCGCGCTATGACGGGCGCTGGCGCGACCGCGACCCCGCCGAGGCGCCCGAAGGCGTCGCTCCGGTGATCCGGCTGAAAGCGCCGCTCGAAGGCGAGACGGTGATCGAGGACAAGGTGCAGGGCCGGGTAACCTGGGCCAACAAGGATCTCGACGATCTCGTGCTGCTGCGCTCGGACGGCACGCCGACCTATATGCTGGCCGTGGTGGTCGACGACCACGATATGGGGGTCACGCAAATCATCCGGGGCGACGATCACCTCACCAATGCCGCGCGCCAGACGCAAATCTACCAGGCCTTGGGATGGCAGGTGCCCGCCATGGCCCATATTCCTCTGATCCATGGGCCCGATGGCGCCAAACTCTCGAAGCGTCACGGGGCGCTCGGCGTCGACGCCTATCGCGCCATGGGCTATTTGCCGCAGGCGGTGCGCAATTACCTCCTCCGGCTCGGCTGGTCGCAGGGCGACCGCGAGTATTTCACGCTGCCGGAAATGATCGAGGCCTTCGATCTCGGCGGGATCGGCCGCTCGGCCGCGCGATTCGACTTCGCGAAACTCGAGAATATCAACGGCCATTACGTCCGGGCCTCGGGCGATCAAGAGCTGCTCGACGCCTTGGAAGCGGCCCTGCCCTATCTCCCCAATGCCAACGGACTGAAGCTCGACGACACCTTGCGGGCCAAACTTCTTGCCGCGATGCCCGGCCTGAAAGAGCGCGCCAAGACTCTGGTGGAACTGCTGGATGGCGCCGGCTTTCTGTTCGCGGCCCGGCCGCTCCGCATGGACGAAAAGGCCGAAGGCATCCTGGAGGCCGGCGGCCGCGGCCATATCGGAGCGCTGCTGCCCCGCTTCACCGCGCTACCGGAATGGACGGCGCCCGCCATCGAGGAGGCCGTCCGCCTCTATGTCGCGGATACCAAAACGAAGCTCGGTCATGTCGCGCAACCATTGCGCGCAGCGCTGACGGGGCGGGCGGTGTCTCCCGGAATTTTCGACGTTTTCGAGGTTTTGGGACGTGAGGAAAGCTTAGGCAGGCTGCGCGATCAAGCCGGCTGACAAAGCGCGCGGTGCCCGGAACCGCGGCCGGGCTTCGCATTTAAATCTGTCTGTCACGAAAAAAATGTACGCTCTCACGAAAAAATCTGCCTTGATGAGGCCATACAAAGCGAGCCGGCGCTTGTACCCCCCCTAACGATAGGCTAATCGTGCTGCAACGCACCACACGTCCCGGAAAATTTAACTCTTTCCAGCGTGAGAGCGCCCTCTAATGTAACCCCATAAGAAGGCACGTTCATGACCTACAAGACCGGCTCTTTCACCATTGGTAGCCAATCGGTCAACATGCCTGTGAAGGATGGGTCAATCGGCCCTTCGGTCGTCGACATCTCCAAGCTCTACGCGCAGACGGGAATGTTCACCTACGATCCCGGCTTCACGTCGACGGCGAGCTGCGAATCCGAAATCACCTTTATCGACGGCGACGAAGGGGTTTTGCTCCATCGCGGCTATCCGATCGAGCAATTGGCCGAGCGCGGGTCTTTCCTCGAGACGAGCTATCTCTTGCTTTACGGGGAACTTCCGACGGCGGAACAAGCGGCCGATTTCGATCGCCGCATCCGGCACCACACGATGGTGCACGAGCAAATGTCGCGCTTCTTTCAAGGGTTCCGCCGCGACGCGCATCCGATGTCGGTGATGGTCGGATCCGTCGGAGCTTTATCGGCCTTCTACCATGACGTCACGGATATTTCCGATCCGCAGGTGCGGATGGTCGCCTCCATGCGCTTGATCGCGAAACTGCCGACGCTTGCCGCCATGGCCTATAAATATACGATCGGCCAGCCTTTCGTGTACCCCGACAACAGCCTCGACTATGCCTCGAACTTCCTCAAAATGTGCTTCGCGGTGCCCTGCGCGGAATACAAGGTGAACCCGGTCTTGGCGCGCGCGCTGGATCGTATCTTCATCCTCCATGCCGATCACGAACAGAATGCCTCGACCTCGACCGTGCGTCTGGCGGGATCCTCGGGCGCCAACCCCTTCGCCTGTATCGCGGCAGGTGTCGCCTGTCTTTGGGGGCCCGCGCATGGCGGCGCCAACGAAGCCGCGCTGAAAATGCTCGCGGAAATCGGCACGGTCGACAATATTCCGAAATTCATCGCCCGCGCGAAGGACAAGGACGATCCATTCCGGCTGATGGGCTTTGGACACCGGGTCTATAAGAACTACGACCCGCGCGCCAAAATCATGCAGAAGACCTGCCATGAGGTTCTGGCCGAGATTGGGATCAAGGACGATCCGCTGCTCGACGTCGCCATCGAACTCGAGCGCATCGCCTTGAGCGACGAATATTTCATCTCCAAAAAGCTGTACCCGAATATCGATTTCTATTCCGGGATCACGCTCAAGGCGATGGGCTTCCCGACCTCGATGTTCACCGTGCTCTTCGCCGTCGCGCGCACCGCCGGCTGGATTGCGCAATGGAAAGAAATGATCGAGGATCCGCAGCAAAAGATCGGCCGTCCGCGCCAGCTCTATACCGGCTACACCAAGCGCGACTACGTGCCCTCGGACAACCGGGGCTAACTGCCGCGTTCATGGTTCGCTGGTCCAAGGACGCCTTTATCGCCTTGGACCGGCGGAACTTTCTTTCTAAGAACTAACTTTCTTCTTAAGACTAAAAGACACGGCAAGACGTTTGGCCGGCTTGGCTTTGCGGGCGCCCGGCACCATTTCCAGTTGGCTTCTCGTATCATGATGGAGTGGCCGGTGAATCTGCCCATACGCCCCGAGGAAATGTCCAGTCTTTCCGCCGCCACGCCAACGGCCGTGGCCGATGTGATCGTTTCGGGCGCCGGCGCGGCCGGCTTGGCGGCAAGCATCGCTCTGGCGCGCGCCGGCTTTTCCGTGATCTGCGCGGGGCTGATCGAACCGCAAGGCAACGGGCGCACCGTCGCGCTTTTCGAGGGCTCCCTTCGTTTTCTCCGTCAGATCGGACTCTTGGACCAACTCAGCGAGGGCTCGCAACCGGTCCGCGCCATCCGCATGGTGGACGATACCAGCCCGTTTCTCCCCGTGCCGCCGATTGTTCTCGACGCACCGGAAATCGGCCTCGATGCGCTTGGCCTGAACATCGAAACCGGACGGCTGGTGCAAACGCTCGCCAACGTGGCGGCGAGCCTGCCAAGCATCACACTGCCCCGCTCCCTCCTCTCGGAGGTCGAGTTCTCCGCCACGGCGGTTTCCGTGAGGGATCGCGAGGGACGGCTGTACCGGGCCAAGCTTCTCGTCGCCGCCGATGGCCGCCGCTCGCTCGGGCGGGAAGCTGCAAAAATCCCGGTGCGTACCTGGCGCTACCGCCAAGTCGCGATAACGGCCCTGCTCGCCCATGAAAAGCCGCACGACGGCATTTCGACCGAATTTCACACCCGCGGCGGGCCGTGCACCCTGGTTCCCCTGCAAGGCACGGCGGACCATCCCCATCGTTCCTCGCTGGTCTGGCTGATGCCGCCGGAGGAGGCGGACCGGAGGCGCGCGCTCGACGCCGACGCCTTTGCGAGCGAGCTTCGGCAACAGACCCACGACATTGCCGGCCGGTTCACGCTGGAAGAGCCGCGCGGCTTTTTTCCCATGGGCGGCTTGCGCGTCAACCGGCTGGTCGGTCATCGCATCGTGCTGATCGGCGAAGCCGCCCATGCCTTTCCCCCGCTCGCGGCGCAGGGACTGAACCTGACGCTCCGCGACATTGCCCAACTCTTGGCTACGCTCGAGGCCGCGCGGACCAAGGACGAAGATTTTGGTACTCTTCCCGCTCTCGTCTCCTACGAGCGCGGGCGGCGGCGCGACATTGCCTTGCGTACGAGCGGCGTCGATGTCTTGAACCGCTCGATCATGACGGATTTCGCGCCGATCGATGCGATCCGTGGCGCCGGCGCCATCGCCGTCAGGCTGATCGGCCCGCTGCGCCGCGCCTTGATGCGCGAAGGCATCCTTCCCGCCGGGCCGGTGGTTTAGAGCATGTCCCGAAAAAGTTGCAGACTTTTTCGATCGAGGACATGCTCTAACTTCCTAGTAAGAGAGCGAGTTCTTATCGCTTTGGTGATTCCACCAAAGCGGAACGCGCTCTAGCCACCGCTATGGACCGCGAGGGTGATCGCCATCCCCGCGATCGCCGCCCCGGCCAGCACGCTCATCATCCCGATCCGGAACCGGAAGACCGCGAGCGCCGCCGCAAGGGTCAGCGCCAGCGCCAAGGGATCGAGGCTCGACAAAACCGGGCGGTCGAAATGTAGCCCGAACCCACGCACCGCCGCGCTTTCGCGAAACATCGAATGGATCGCGAACCAGATCGCGAGATTGAGGATCACCCCCACCACGGTCGCGGTAATCGCGGTCAAGGCCGCGCTCAGGGCCTTGTTTCCGCGTAGCCGCTCGATATAGGGCGCCCCGGCGAAAATCCAGAGAAAGCAGGGGGCAAAGGTGACCCAAGCCGCGAGCAAGCCGCCGAGCGCGCCGGCGGCTAGGGGCGGCAAGGTTCCCGGCGCATGAAAGGCCGCGATAAAACCGGCGAATTGCAACACCATGATCAGCGGGCCGGGCGTCGTTTCCGCCATGCCGAGCCCATCCATCATCTCGCCGGGGCTGAGCCAATGGTAATGGTCAACCGCCTGTTGCGCGACATAGGCGAGAATCGCATAGGCCCCGCCAAAGGTGACGACCGCGATTTTGCTGAAGAAGGCGGCAATGTCGAAAAAGACGCTGCCCGGCGCAAAAATCCAAAGCACGGCCAGAGGCAACAACCAGATCGAAAGCCAGAGCGACGCGGTCTTGATCGTCCGCCCGGCCGGAACGTTGGCCCGGGCGTCCGGCGTGTCGCCGACGACATGAACTTCGCCATCGTCGTCCGCCGGCACGTCCCGCGCGAAAGCGGGATGCCCGGCACCGAGAGCACCCGCCAAGGCCGCGGCGGCGATGACGAGAGGAAACGGAAGATCGAAAAAGAAAATCGCGGCAAAAGCCACCGCCGCGAAAACCTTGAGCAACGGATGTTTCAGCGCCCGCGCGCCCAGGCGCAGCACCGCCTGGATCACGATCGTCAAAACCGCCGCCTTGAGACCGAAAAACAGGCCCGTGACCACGGCGAGCTTGCCAAGGCCCGCGTAAATCAAGCTGAGCGCCATGATCGACACGGCACCCGGCAGGACGAACAAGCCGCCCGCCATCAGGCCGCCCCGGGTGCCATGCAAGAGCCAGCCAATGTAGGTGGCGAGTTGCATCGCCTCGGGACCGGGCAGCAGCATGCAATAATTCAGCGCATGGAGAAACCGGCGCTCCGAAATCCAGCGCTTCTCCTCGACGAGAATGCGGTGCATCACCGCGATCTGCCCAGCCGGTCCGCCGAAGCTCAGAAGCGCGACGCGCACCCAGACGCGAAGCGCGTCTTTGTGACTGACATGAGGGATTTGCGCGGGTGCCGTAATGGAAACCATCCCGAGGGTTTGAGAAACGGAGAGATGGCGACCCCGGCAGGGCTCGAACCTGCGACCTGCCGCTTAGAAGGCGGCTGCTCTATCCAGCTGAGCTACGGGGCCAAAGTAAACTCGAGCCGAAGGCAGGACCCAAACGCGTGATCAATGCGTCCACTGTCCAAGCCGGGTCGACTTGAAATTATCGGAATAGGAAAAGGTCTTTTGGACCGTAGGCTTCGGTTCCTCGACCCGGTAGGCCAAGCCGTTGCGCCCGGCATAAGCGATGGCCTCTTCCTTGGTCGCGAAACTCAGCGTGATCTGGCGATTCATATCGCCCGAGCTGGTCCAGCCCATCAAGGGCTCGACCTCGAGCGCCGCTTCCGGCTCGTAGGTCAGACGCCAGCTATTGCTATTCGTGCCGCCGGACTGAGTCGCCGCGCGGGCGGGCTTAAAGATTCGCGCCGTCATCACATGTTCCGATTCAAGCTCGAACCAACCTTGAGTCTTTCATACCAGAAATTTCTTAATACCGGGAAACGGTGGTCGGGGCAGGAGGATTCGAACCTCCGACCTGAAGTACCCAAAACTTCCGCGCTACCAGACTGCGCTATACCCCGTTCCGGCCCGGCCGCCCCGGTTTTCCCGTTCTCACGGGGACCAAAGCGGCGCGAAGGAGCTTCTAGTTGACTTAGGCCGGTTTGTACACCGCCCTCCCCCGATTTGCGCCGGGAAGGGATGGGATAAACCGGTCTCGACCCGTGTTAATTCTTAAACAGCGGGTGATGCACGACATCGCCCGTCTTTAGCCCCAGCTCGGCGGCTTCGCCGCCATTGATTTCGAGCACGCCGGCGGCGGGTGCGCCGGACGGGATGATCGTCTCGGACAAAGGCTCGGCGTTGCGGGCGATGCCGACGATGCGGCCATTGTGATCCATGAACACCATGTCGAGCGGGATGTAGGTGTTTTTCATCCACATCATGACCGGCTGCTCGACCGGAAAGTCGAACAACATGCCGCGTTCCTTGGGCAGATATTTCCGGAACATGAGACCGCGTTCGCGCTCTTGCTCCGTCCGCATCACTTCGACTTGCAGGATGCGCGGACCGCTCGCCGTATCGATTTCGAGCGTTTCGAGCCCGCCCTCGGCCCGCCCTGCCCCTGGCTGGCTAGCGCTTAGGGCAAATGCCGCGAGGATAAGAGCGCCAAAACGCCAGTGAGACCCCGATATTGCCATTCCGCCTGACCCTCTAACCCATCCCGCGGGGTCAAAGCATGCTAATGCGACGACGGCAAGGCTGCTTCGAGCAACCGCACCTCGGCGGCCATCAAACCTTTGGGACCATCGCCAAAGCGGACCAGAAGACTATCGCCCGGCTTCAATTCGGCGATGCCATAGCGGCGCAACGTTTCCATATGGATGAAAATATCGTCGGTGCCATCGCCCCGCGACACGAAACCGAAGCCCCTGACGCGATTGAACCATTTGACGATCACGATCTCGAAGCCGCTACTCGGCGTGACCTGGACATGGGTCCGCGAGGGCAGTTGCGCGGGATGCACCGCCGTCGAATCATCCATCGAGACGATGCGAAAAACCTGCAGGCCCTTGGTCCGCACCAGCGCCTCGCAAACGATGCGCGCGCCTTCGTTGGCGGATTGGAATCCATCGCGCCGCAAGGTCGTCACATGGAGGAGGACATCGGCGCCGCCGCTATCCTGCGAGATAAACCCGTAACCCTTCGAGACGTCGAACCATTTGATCCGCCCCGAAATCTCGACGAGCTCCATTCCTTCGGCGGAATTTTCGCCAGGTTGGAGGTCACTAAAGGGAGATGCCGGATCCTTGATGCCCACGGGACACGTCCTCAGATACACAAATAATCTCGCCGCACCAGCGCCGCCGCAATGGTAACGAATCAAACGCGGATAAGATGCCCGACGATAGCATTGACGCGGGCTCGCAACAGCGGGGATCATCGGGTTTTTGTGGATGAAACCTAGGTGACCTATCGAAAGATCAGTGTTTTTTTCGTGAACCTTAGTTCGAAAGCGGGACTGTAGCCGCGAAAATGAACCGGGTATCGCCGCGTAAAACGAGATGGCCTCGCGGCCGGGGGGTGCCGGCTCCCGGTTCAAAATCATGAGTTGCGCCTTGTTGCGGCGCGCGATGACCGGCAAAGCCGCGGCGGGGTAGACCACGAGCCGCGATCCCGTCGCGATAAACAGTCGCATGCCGGAGCCGCCGGGACGGACGTCCGCCGGTAGTCCTTGACCACACGCGATCGTGACCGGCTTTTCCGGAGAGCGCATCCCGGCGGCAGGGGAGATCTTCCATTGGCTCACGGCATGACTTAGAGACATTGGATCACCTCCTTTCGTTCGCTGAACGTTTAATAAGTATATTTTTAGTAATTATTTTATGACGTATAAAAATTGATCCACCCACCGTGGCAACTGCATTCGACGATTCGCAATGTCGCGACATGAAACATTAAACGCTTGACGTTTTAGAGAAATGTCTCCACATAGAAACCACCGCGTCTGCGGTAACGGCTCGCTGGCCGCGTGATCGATCGATGCTTCTCTGCTATTTTTTAAGCAAAACGATGCTTTTAAACCCAAAGCGAGAGCTTCTTTTCGAACCGCCAGGCGCCGCCCCGACCGAAGCCGGTCACGCACGGCATCCCCTTCATTGACACGGCCAGCCTTTCGCTGGGCGGTCATCATGCCTTGAAAGATCATTCTTGAGCCAATTCTCCGATCTTGCTTTGTCCGCGCCGATTCTTAAGGCGCTGGAGAGCGAAAATTATGTCACGCCGACGCCGATCCAGGCCCAGGCGATTCCCCATGTTCTCGCCGGCAAGGATTTGCTCGGCATAGCCCAAACCGGCACCGGCAAGACCGCCGCCTTTGCCCTCCCGATTCTCCATCGCCTCTCGGCCGACCGGGTTCGTCCCGAGCGCAACACCTGCCGGGCCTTGATTCTCTCGCCGACGCGCGAACTCGCCAGCCAGATCGCCGAGAGTTTTAGGGTCTATGGCAAGAACCTCGGCCTTTCCATCGCCACCGTGTTCGGCGGCGTTTCGATCCGTCCGCAGATCGACCGCCTCATGCGCGGCGTCGATATTTTGGTCGCGACTCCCGGCCGCCTGATCGATCATCTCGATCAACGCACGATCCGGCTCGACCATGTCGAGATTTTCGTTCTCGACGAAGCCGATCAGATGCTCGACATGGGCTTCATCCATGCGATCCGGCGGCTGACGCCGCTTCTCCCCAAGGCGCGGCAAAGTCTGTTCTTCTCCGCCACCATGCCGAAGGAAATCGGCACGCTGGCGGGCGACCTTTTGCGCGATCCGGTCAAAGTCTCGGTGGCCCCGGTCGCCACTACGGCCGAGCGCGTCGATCAAAAGGTGATCTTCATCGAGACCGCCCGCAAGCGCCATGTGCTCGCCGATCTCATCCGGCAGGAAGAGATGAACCGCGCGCTGGTCTTCACCCGCACCAAGCATGGCGCCGACAAGGTCGTGCGCCATTTGGAAGAGGCAGGCATTCCGTCTGTCGCCATTCACGGCAACAAGAGCCAGGCGCAACGCGAGCGGGCACTGGCCTCGTTCAAGGCGGGCAGCACCAAGATCCTCGTCGCTACCGATATTGCCGCGCGCGGCATCGATGTTGACGCGGTGACCCATGTCGTCAATTTCGATCTGCCCAACGTGCCGGAATCCTATGTCCATCGCATCGGCCGCACCGCGCGCGCCGGCGCGGCGGGCCGGGCCATTTCGCTTTGCGATGGGGACGAGCGCCCCTTCCTGCGTAGCATCGAGAAACTGACGCGCCAGACCATTCCGTCCGAGGACCGGCGCGATCCGCGCGGCGCGGCGCATGTTCCGCCCGAACCGCGCGACGACCGCCCGGCCCGCCCGCCGCGTCAATACGACCGGGCGAGCGAGCGCCGTGGTACCGGTGGCCCCGGCCGTCCGGCCTTCGACCATAAGCATGGTGCTCCGGGCCAGCATCGCGGCGACGGTACCCGTCCGGCCGCCTCGCGCCCGCGCAGCCCCGGCGGACGTCCGCCCGCGCGCGGCACCGGTGGCCCCCGCCAACCGGCGTAATCACCGGGGCATCCGGTAAAGATTGAAAGCGGCCCCTTGGGGCCGCTTTTTGTTTGTCTCCACCCTAAAATTCAAACAGCGTCCGTCCCCTCGAAACAAGCCGCTATCGCGGCGTCCAGGGGCGTATGCGGCTCGACGCCGATCAAGCCGGCGAGCTTCTTGTTATCGAGCCGCAGCGGCACGTCCCAGAGATAACGCATCTCGATCAGCTCGCGCAGAAACCCCACGAAGGGCGCGCCGAGATAGACCACGATCCAGGGGAAATTCCGCAGCGGCAGACGAGGCCGGCGCAGCACCCGCCGGATTGCCTCGGCCATGTCCCGGCCCGGCTCGATCCAGTGACCGCCAAAGTGCACCACTTCCGCGTCCGCCAAACGGTCCTCGAGGGCGGCGAGCTTGGCAATGGCCTCCGCGAGATCCGGGAGATAGGCCCAACTGTGGCCTGCGCCGGTCTGTCCGGGATAGACAATTTTCCGGAGATTCCGGCCGCCTTTCGCAATGACCTGAGCGAACCACGAGCTACCACCCGCTCCAGGCCCAAAAAAATCGCCCGCGCGCACGACAAGCGAGCGAACCTCCGGCGCCGCCTCGCGCAACATGCGTTCCATCTCCACCCGGACGGCGCCCTTGCGGGTGAAGGGATGCCGGGGAGAGTTTTCATCCGCCAAAGGCCAGGCATCCCGTCCGAAAACATAGACGTTGCCGGGAAAGATAATGCGCGCGCCGCTTTGCCGTGCCGCCGCGATCGTATTTGCCAGCATCGGCACGGCCAGGCCGCGCCAATTCTTATATTGGGGCGGATTGACCGCATGGACGATCAGCGCCGCGCCCTCGGCGGCACGCGCAACGTCGCCGGGGTTCGTGGCGTCGCCGCGTAACCATTGCACGGGATAGGCTAGCTTCGTACGCGCGCGAGCCCCCTCCGGATCTCTCGCCATGGCCCGAATTTGCCAGCCGCCGGCAGCCAGCGCCTTGGCGGTCGCCCCGCCAATTCCGCCAGTCAGACCAAGAACGAGGGCTATCCGAGAGGTGGCGGTATAAGCACGTTCAGACATTTCGATGGATCCTAGAATTAGGGCAATGGGCCTTCAGCCTTTGACGACCCACAATCCTAGATCTCCGCCTATACGGAAATTGCCTGTTACCGGGGAGTCGTTATACAAATGCGTATGACGCCATCGGTCCCCTGGGATTTCTACCGTTCCTGCCTCGCCGTCTTGCGGCATGGCAGCCTTTCGGCCGCGGCCCGGTCCATTGGCGTCACCCAGCCGACCATTGGCAGGCATATCGCCGCGCTCGAAGCGTTGCTCGGCATCCCGCTGTTCACGCGCTCACCCGCCGGGCTCAGTCCTACCCAAGCGGCGGAGATCCTTCTCCCGCTTTTCGAGACGATGGAATCGGCCTCCCTGGCACTTCAACGCACGGCCTCGAGCGCCAGCGGTCAAGCCACCGTGCGGATTACGGCCAGCGAAGTCATGGGCGTCCGCGTGTTGCCGCCGATGCTCGCCGGCCTGCGCGAAAAGCATCCCGAACTCGATATCGAATTATCGCTCAGCAATCAGCTCGAGGATATACTGCGTCATGATGCCGATATTGCCGTGCGCATGGTGCGTCCAGGCCAACAGGCCCTGCTCGCCCGGCAGCTCGGACGCGTCGAAATCGGGCTCTTTGCCCACCGCGCCTATCTCGCGCGGCATGGCATGCCACAAAATATCGAGGAACTTCGCACCCATACGTTCATCGGCTTCGACCGAGACGATAGCATGATACGAGGCGCGGGCCTGCCAAAGTTCATGCATGAGCACGGCCTGTTTGCCTTTCGCAGCGATAATCAACTCGCCCAAATCGCCGCCGTCGAGGCAGGCATTGGCATCGGCGGCATTCAAATACCCTTGGCCCGCGCCACCCCCGGTCTCGTGGCGGTCGACGCCGGGTTTCCACCCTTTTCTCTCGAAGTCTGGCTTGTCATGCACGAGGACTTACGGGAATCGAAACCCATCCGCGCCGCCTTCGACTATCTCGCGGGCGCCTTGACGCGCTATCTCGCGGGAAGCCAGCGGGCGAAACCAGGCGTTTAGAAGCTGGCCTTTATCGCTGGCGCGAAATTCACGAGAACCGCGCCACTTGTCATTGCCGGCGCCAAATCGCAGTCTTTCCCCGGCTTAATTTCCCGGTACATTGCGCTTGAACCAGTCTGGCTGGAGAGATCGAATTATGACAAACTCGAAGACGATCGCGGCCCTGCTCGGTCCTACGCTCGTTGCAAGCGGCATCTCGATTTTCCTCAACCTCGGCATTTGGCCGGCCATGGTCGACCAAGCCTTCCATAATCCGGCGCTCGTCTTCATGTCGGGCTTTCCGTTATTCGTCGCGGGGCTCGCGATCGTGCGTTTTCACAATCAATGGACGGGCGGCTGGCCGGTGGTGGTGACCGTGCTCGGCTGGTTCGCGGTCGCCGGCGGCTTTTCACGAATACTTTTCCCGACGCGGCTCGCTGAAATCGCGATGAGAGCCGTCCAAACCCCCAGCGTCCTGCCCTTGGCGGCGGTCGTCACTTTATCGGTTGGCGCCTTCCTGACGTTCAAAGCCTATGGGCGCGAGTGAGAACCTCACCGGAGACGCCACGCCTTGAGAGGGGCCGCCCTCAGCTCGCCATCTGGATCGTATCCCGCACCTTGGGATAAATCTCCTGATTCCATTTCCGTCCGCTGAAGACGCCGTAATGGCCGACGCCGGTTTGAACGTGGTGGGTCTTTTTGTAAGCACGGACGCTCGAGCAAAGCTCCTGGGCGGCGAGCGTCTGGCCGAGACCGCAAATATCGTCCCGTTCGCCCTCGACGGTGAGCACCGCCGTCTTGCGGATCGCTTTGGGATCGACCAAGCGTCCGTTGACCTTCAATAGGCCCTTCGGCAGCTCATGGTCCTGGAACACGGCTCTGACCGTTTCGAGATAGAACTCGGCCGGTAGATCCATCACGGCGAAATATTCCTCATAGAAATTCTGCATGGTTTTATATTTGGCATCGTCGCCATCGGCGAGCGCTTGGGCCATGTCCTTGAAGGACTTCTGATGCCGCTCGCCATTCATGGCCATGAACGCCGTCAGTTGCATGAAACCAGGGTAAACGCGGCGGCCACCGCCCTTGTAATAGAGCGGCACCCGGTCCGTCAGCTTGTCTTCAAACCACTCGATCGGCTTTTCCAAGGCAAGCTTGTTGACGGCTGTCGGATTGATCCGCGTATCGATCGGCCCGGCCATGAGGATCATGCTCGCGGGCTGCGCGGGATCGTCATTTTCGGCCATGATGGCCGCGGCGGCAAGCGCGGGAACGGTTGGCTGGCAAACAGCCACCAGATGCGTGCCCGCCCCGATATGCTGCATGAATTGAATCACATGGTTGACATAGGCGGAGAAATCGAACGGGCCGGCCTCCAGCGGCACGTCCCGGATATTATGCCAATCCGTGAGATAAACATCGTGATCGCGCACCAGCGTTTGCACGGTTGCCCGTAACAGGGTGGCGAAATGCCCGGACATCGGCGCGGCCACGAGAACCTTCGGCTGCTCCGTCCGCCCTTCCATGCGAAACCGCATCAGCGTCGCGAAGGGCGTCGAAATGACCTTTTCCTCGATGACCGGGATCAGATCGTTGCCCGATGGCACCGGCTCCAGCGCGAATTGCGGCCGCACGCCCGTGACGCGTAGATTGGTAAAGACATCGAGGTGACCCGCGATCCCCCGGAGTTGCCGCGGAATGACGCCAGGCCAGGGAAGCCGCAGATTTGCCGCCATGATCGAGGCAAACGGCCGCATCAAATCGAATATGGCCGTTTGAGCTTCATACGCCGCGTAGATCATGGAAATGTCCTACTCATGAGACCGTCAACCGGCGGCACTCATCCATCAAAGCGCAGGGCGGCTTCGTTTTATTTAAAAAACAAAATGAATCATGGATTTAACCACGAAAGCCGGTCGAGCTTGCGCGGCATGCAACATGCAAGCCATGAAATCAGACGTGGGCGCCCAGCCCGATCCCGGAGAGGAGGCTGTCTTGGCCGAAGCAATCCTAACCATCAGCAGCAAAAACTATTCGTCCTGGTCTCTGCGCGGCTGGCTGCTGGCCAAAGCGTCGGGCCTCGATTTCGAGGAGGAAGTTATTTCCCCGGACGACCCCGCCATGCGGGCGGAGCTTTTGCTCCTCTCGCCGTCGACGCTCGTCCCTTGCCTCACGCATCAGGGGCTCACCATTTGGGATACGCTGGCGATCGGCGAATATTTGAACGAGATCAGGCCCTATGCGGGCATCCTGCCGCCCGATCAAGGCAAACGCGCCCGCTGCCGCTCGATTTCAGGCGAGATGCACTCCGGGTTCGCGCCCATGCGCGCCGCGCTGCCGATGAACCTCAAGGGGGATTATCCCGGTTTCAAAATCTGGACCAAGGCGCAAGACGATATCGACCGCATCACCACCATTTGGCGCGATTGCCTCCATCAATACGGCGGGCCGTTCCTCCTCGGGGATTATTCCATGGCCGATGCCATGTTCGCGCCCGTGGCGACGCGGTTTCTGACCTATCATGTCCAACTCGACGCCACATGCCGGGCCTATCGCGACACGATCGTCGAGACGCCGCATATGCAGGAATGGATCGCCGCAGCCTTGCTCGAACCGGAGGTCTTCGAAGAACTCGAAGTCGAGTTCTAGAGCGCGTTCCGCTTCGGTGAAGGCACAAAGCGATAAACCCGCAACTTTTTCGGAACAGGCTCCAAGGCCCCCATGGATAATTTATTGGGCAACAAGCCCAGGAAAGTTGCGCCGTTTTCACTGGATGCCGCCGGTTTCCCGTTCACGTTCTGAGCAGCGCGTCGCTTTGTCCTGGCTCGATTTTCGCTGAAGACGCCTGGCGGCCACGTCCTGACGAATGGCCGCGCGAATTCAAACGAGCGGAACCTTGTTCCCCAAGCCCAAGGATTGACGGCGATGGACGCAGCAGTTCTCGAAAAGTCGAAGGCAGAGACACCCGATGAACGCGGCAACTTTTTTTCTCATGTGAAGGAAAGCGACACGCCGTTTAAGCTGGGGGGCTTACGCGACTTCTTCGAATACCGCGATCTCGGCATTGCGAAAGCGACCGGCGGCAAGGTCATCGCGCATCTCGTGCGCGCCAATTCCCCGCCCGACGGCGGCACCGGCTGGCACAAACATGTCGCCGATTTCCAGATCGTGATCATGACACGCGGCTGGGCGAAATTCATGTACGAGGATAAAGTCACACTCGTCGAAGCGGGGGATTGCGTGCATCAACGGCCGGGCATCACCCATTATCTCTTCGATTATTCCAAGGATATGGAATATCTCGAAATCGTCGGCCCGGCCGATTTCGGCACCGTGGATGCGGAAGCCCCTACCGCCCACGTTCCGCCCACCACGCCATGGGAATAGGCGCCTGCGGGGCGCTCATTGAAAGAGCGCACCATCTTCCGGGCCTCCGGCGGCGAGACCCGGAAAGCAGCGCCTCGAATAAGCAAATGCCCTGATCGAGCGTCCTATAATGGAGCAAACTTCAGGAAATATTAACTGGGAACCGGCAAGTTTTCCCGGCACGCTTTTTTAGATCGCCCCGGGCTCCGATGATTTCGACTTATCTCGGCTATCAACTTTACGGCCAAAACCTCGCGCAGACGTTGAAGCAGACGGCCGCGAGTCCCGCCGTCAGCCAGGCCGAGCAATATTACAACGCCAATATCGGCAATGTGAAAACCGTCGGCGATCTCGTCAACAATTACCGCCTGCTGTCTTATGTCACCCAGGCCTTCGGCTTGGGCAGCATGACCTACGCCAAGGGGTTGATCACCCAAGTTCTCGAAAGCAATCTTTCGGATTCGTCGAGCGTCGCCAATAAACTCGGCGGCAATTACGTTGCCCTTGCCAAGGCTTTCAACTTCAGCACGACGGGAACGCTGAATTCAACGACGCAGCTCCAAACCAGCACCCAGAAAGCGGACACCGAGGCGACATTTTCCGCCACGACATCGCTGAGCTCGACGGCCGCCACCACCGCAACCTCGAACTATTCGAGCGCGATCAGCTCCATCACCACGCTCCAAGGCCTCGAAAGCAACTCGACGACGTTGGGCTACGCACTATCTGCCTATGGTGTTTCCGCCTCGACGGCCTCCACCAGCTTCGAACAAACGCTCGAAAGCAATTTGGCGAGCCCCACGAGCTATGTGAACGAACAAGCCGATAGCGGCTATCTCGCGCTGTGGCAGGGTTTTACCGTCAATTCGGATGGATCCGCCGCCTCGGTCGAACAAGCGGAGACTCAAACCAATATTCAAGCGACGACAGAAGCCTATTTGAGCCAGGTCGGAACGGCCGCGGCATCGCAAGCCAATGGCGCCACGGCCACCAGCTATTTCCTTTCGAAGATCGGCAGCATCACTTCGGCCAGCCAATTGGTCGCCGACCCCAAACTCGTGTCCTATCTCACGACCGCCTATCAACTCCCCTCCTCCACGACGACGACGGATATCGAAGACGCGCTCACCAGCGATACGTCGAAGAGTTCAAGCTTTGCCAATTCCTCGCCCTACGCCGGTTTTCTCAAAATGGCCAAGGCCTTCAGCTTCGGGACGACGGGGACGGCAGGCACCGTCACGCAATTTCAATCGGCCAGCCAGCAGCAATCCACCGTCAATCTATACATGGAGCATCAAAGCACGGATTCGACAGCGGCCGATGCAGCGACGGCTTATTACAAAGCCAATATCGGCAGCATTACCTCCGTCAGCCAGCTCGAAAGCAATTCGCAGCTTCTCAACTATGTCGAGACCGCCTACGGCCTCAGCCCGTCCACCTCGGATTCGACGCTGCAGTCCATTCTCGAAAACACGAACGGGATTGCCACAACGTCGCCAGATGCCGGGCTTCTCGCGCTGAACCAGGCCTATAATCTCAATTCCAGCGGTGATACCACCGGGTCTTACACCGCCCAATCGACAGCCAATGTCTCGGCGACGACCTCGGCCTATTTCACCAATGCGGGAACCACAGCCACCGATCTCACCGCCGCGAAAGCCGCGACCGGTTATTACGAAACCGCGATCGCAAACGTGTCGTCCGTCGACGGCTTGCTCGGCGATCCCAAACTCGTCGCCTATCTCGAGCAAGCCTACGACATCCCCACTTCGACAACGACGGCGACGCTGAAGCAGGTGCTGACCAGCAACCTATCCGATGCGTCGAGCGTCGCGAATACGATGGGCAACAACTACGCGCAGCTCGCCGCTTCCTTCAACTTCTCGACGAATGGTTTGATCACCAAGGAATCGGGGAACGTCCAGACGCGCGCGCAGCTCGCGGCGGTGAACAATGGTTATCTCGATCAGCAAATCGAGACCACAGCCGGCAACCAAAACCCCGGCATTTCATTGGCCCTCTATTTCCAGTTCCAAGCGCCCAATATTACCAGCGCCTATAGCATTCTCGCCGATCCAAAACTGGTCACGGTATTCCAGACGATGATGGGCGAATCCTCGTCCGCCTCGCAAGCCAATATCGATGTGCAGGCCGCGCAAATCAGCAGCCAGTTCGACCTTTCGAAGCTCAAGGATCCGAGCTATCTCAAATCGCTCATTCAACGTTTCTCGGTGATGTACGACATCAACCCGCCGACATCGACGGGCACCTACACCGCAACGTCCGTGCTGACCGGTTCGACAACGACGTCCCCGCTCGACGTAACCGCGCTATTTTCGGCGTCGACAAAATCGACAGCCCAGCTTCTCTTCGGCGCGTCCTCGACGAACTCGACATCGACGTCGTCCTTGTCCTCGGCCACATCGACCACGGCGACGGATGAAAATGCGACGTCTGTTCTTTTCGGTTGAACCTTCTTCCCTTCGCTTGCTCCCCCGAACGCGAAAAGCCCGCTCCGTTTCCGGATGCGGGCTTTTGAGCGATTTGGTTGCGGGGACACGCAAGTTCCGACGCAACACGATGTCGTGCATAGGCATACCGCCAATAATCCTATCGACTTGAAGGCCAACATGCCGGTACGCCGTGATTTGGCCCTAGCCCGAAGTCGAATGCTACAACATATTCGAATTTCTTCGGCAAAACAGATATTTACTATTTTTCTTGAGACGAAAACGCTGCAGCCTGACCTGTAAGCAGCGAAATCAGCACATTTTTAAGCGCGCGGCGCTTTAAAGCCCCGCCCGGAAATCCGAGCGGGGCATTTTGGCGAGGGTGGTTCAATTGCCGTTGGACTTGCGGCTGCGGGACCAGATGAGGCTGTACCCGTCGCCTTCTTCGCCGGCAAAAAGGTTGGCGTAGATCGGAGCGGTAAAGCTCGGATCGTCCAGCTTGACCGAGATATAGTCGCGGCCTTCGTTGGAGCGCTTCGACCAGGCGGCGCCGATCTCGGCTCCACCCACCTAGACTCGATGGCTCGGGGCGTTGTCGTTGGCACGGTTGGTCTCGGGACCATGCGGACGTTTTTGGTCTGGCCGCGCGCGTCGTTCGGCCCACGAAAAATATTTCGCTCCCTAACGGAATAATACTTCGACCCGAGAGTCTTTTCTTTTCGAGACGCCGCGTCATTGCCCAAGGAGAAGGGAACCATGTTGAAGCGCACGATATTGCTCGCTGCATTCCTAGGATCGGCCCCATTCTTAAGCGTTTTCGCGCTGATCCATGCCGGAGCGCAAACCGCGGAAGCGCCCTTCCTCGCGGAGAACGGCGCCGCCATGGACAAGATGATGTCCGGCATGAGCGTCAAGCCCACGGGCGACGTCGATGCAGACTTCGCCGCTATGATGATACCCCACCACCAAGGCGCTATCGATATGGCGATAGCCGAGTTGCGCTACGGAAAAAACGAGCAGCTGCGCCGCATCTCGCAAGAAATCATCGTCGATCAGCAGCAGGAAATCGCCGCGATGCGCCTTGCGCTTGGCCAGCCGCTGCCCCGTGACACGTCCGCGCCCACCCAGATTCCTCCAGGCGACACGCCCTCCGCTACACCGCAGGCGATGCAGGGATCAATGCAAATGTCGCCGTCCATGAACATGCATAGGAGCAAACAGCCATGAAGACTCGTCATTTCGCAGCCTTGCTCGCGGCCCTAACGTGGGCCTCTTCGCCATCTGCGTTCGCCGGACAGTCTCCCGGCGCCGCGAGCGACCCGGATGTTCCGATTAGCCATCATGACCGCGTCTATGCGGCGGAACAGTTTTCTAACACCGTCTCGGTCACCGACCCCGCCGACTCCAAGCTCCTCGGCGTCATACGCTTAGGCGATCCGAGCCCGACAAACTTCAGCCCGCTCTACAAGGGGCAGGTCCTCGTGCACGGCATGGGCTTCTCGCCGGACCACAGAACGCTTGCGGTCGTCTCGATCGGCTCGAACTCCGTCACTTTCATCGACACAGGCACGAACGCGATCAAGCACACGACGTATGTCGGGCGCTCTCCGCACGAGGCGTTCTACACTCCGGACGGCAAAGAGGTTTGGGTGACGGTGCGCGGCGAGAACTACATTGCCGTGCTTGACGCAACTACCTTTGAGGAAAAAACCCGGATCGTGACGCCGCCCGGACCCGGCATGCAGATCTTCTCGCCCGATGGCGAATACGGTTATGTGTGCTCGTCCTTCAATCCCGAGGTCGACGTCGTAACCGTCGTCGATCACCAGATCGTCGCACGCGTCAAGCAGGCGAGTCCCTTCTGCCCGAACATTGCCGCGACGCCCGACGGCAAGCAAGTCTGGTTCACCTTGAAGGACGTAGGCAAGACGCAGATATTTAACGCGCGGCCGCCCTTCGACTTGATCAACACGCTCGACACCGGACCCATTACGAACCACGTGAACTTCGTTCACAACGCCAAGGGCGAATTCGCATATGTCACTGTCGGCGGCCTCAACGCGGTGAAGGTCTTCCGCACCGACAATTTCGATCAGGTCGCGACGATTCCGGTGGGCAACCTGCCACATGGCGTATGGCCTTCGGGAGATGGGACGCGAATTTATGTCGGCCTCGAGAACGCGGATGCGCTTGCCGTGATTGATACGGCCGCCAACAAGGTCGTCGGCGAGATCCCGATCGGCCAGGCGCCGCAAGCCATCGCCTATGTTCCCAATGCGGTGTCGGCGGGCGACGGCCTACAGAATCTGCAACCTCTCGGCCTCGCCGGCAACGCCGCGCATCTTTCGCTAGCGCCGACGGCGACGCCGTCAAAACAGTCGACCAGCGTCACCCTCTTCGATCAAGGCTTGATTCAGGTCGTGCAGGCCTCGGTCACTGGCCTAGAGCCTAAGAAGCCCTATCTCCTGGGCTTAGCGGCAGATCCCAACGGCGCGGGCGAGACCCAGCCCCTCGCTGCCTTCATGAGCAACCCGGCCGGCTCCGCGATCGTCAATGCCTTGGGTCCAATCCGTCAGATCGTGCAGGGCGAGGCGAAGACGGAGCGGCGCTATTTCGTCATCACGGAAGGGACAGTCGCTCAGCCGGGCAGGGTCGTCCAGCTTCAAGCCCGGTGATAGGCTTGCCGACCTGACCGGGCGGCGACGTCCTCTTGGACGAATTCAAACGGACCCGCGATCATGAGCGACATAGAGCGCCTACTCGAGCCGATGATCCCAGCCTTGCGACGCTATTCCCGCGCGCTGCTTCGAGATCAATCAGCCTCCGACGATCTCGTTCAGGATTGCCTGGAACGCGCGATCGCGCACTGGGGCCAGCGGCGGACTGACGGCAACCCACGCGCCTGGGTATTCGCCATCCTGCAAAATCTCTTCAAAACGCGGATGCGTCGGATCGCCAACCGCGCGCCCGATGTTGCATTGGAGGACGCGGACGAAAGCGCAATCGCCGTCGCGGCGCCGCAGGTGAAGCAATTGCTCTACAAGGAAACGCTGGGCGCCTTAGCAAAATTGCCCGAAGACCAGCGCGCCGTATTGCTGTTGGTCGCAGTCGAAGACCTCTCGTACGCCGAGGCGGCCAAGGTGCTCGGCGTCCCCATCGGCACGGTCATGTCACGGCTTTCGCGTGCACGCGAGCGGCTTTTGGCCCTGACGACTGGGGAAGCGCGGCCTGACACCGCACAATTGCAGCTAAGGATAGTGAAATGACAATGCGGCCCATCTCCGACGACGACCTCCACGGCTATGTCGATCACCAGCTTGAACCAAAGCGTCTGGCAGAAGTGCGCGCCTATCTCGCCGAACACCCTGAGGTTTCCGCAAAGATCTCTAGCTATGCGGAGCAGCGCGAAAGGCTGCGCGCTGCGCTGACCCCGATAGCCGAGGAGCCGCTGCCCTCGCGGCTGAATTTGGCTCGCATGATTGAAATGCAGCGGCGACCGCTCGGGATTCCCCCGTGGGTTGCGGTAGCGGCATCTGTGGCCCTCGTGTTATTAGGCGGTACCGGCGGTTGGACGCTGAAGGGCGCATCGCAGCGACCGACGGAAGGCATTGCCTCCCTGGCATTGGAAGCAGCAAACAGCTTCGCCGTCTATGCTCCCGATCACATCCGCCCGATCGAGCTCCGCGCATCGGACAGAGCGGAGCTGGTCTCCTGGGTGTCGCAGCGATTCGGGCGAACAGTGTCGGTCCCAGACCTCTCCCGCTCCGGATATCGCTTCATGGGCGGTCGGTTGGTCCCGACAGCGCACGGACCGGCGGCGCTTTACATGTACGACGACGACCATGGGACACGGCTTGTCATGCTCGCGAGGCCGATGGCGATCGAGCAAAACACTCCAATGTCGCCGCTCGTCAGTGGGAATATCAACGGATTTGCTTGGGTTGATCACGGTATAGGCTACAGCCTCGTCGGGCAGCCTCCCGGCGGCACCCTACATCCGCTTGCCGATGAAGCACGCCGCCAGATTGGTCAAAGCACCTGAGCTTCTCGTCCGGCAAGCCTTAGGGCGCGCGCTCCACGAAGTCAGACGTTGGGCTCCGACCCCGCGCGTGTGCTTTTGCCGGCAGCGACTCTGGAGGACCGAGGGCGCCAGGGGAGATGATCTGCGTATGCCAAACTAGTTAGGAGACGATCGATAGCTCCGGCAATTTCACCCCGAGACGGTCCGCGACTCTCTTGGCGGTCTCAAGTCTGTCCTCGGTCAGTTTGGTCACGGAGTTCCTGGCCGCCTCGAGAACGGCCTTCGGCGCCCGATCGGGCGTACCGCTGTCGAACGGAGGCTCGGGGTGGTATTGCATGTAAAGCTGAATTTGCTGCGCCACGGCGTCACCTCGCAGCATCGCCGCCAGTTGCAAAGCACCGTCAATCCCGGATGTCACGCCCGCGGCAAAGACCCAATTGCCGTCTATGACGACTCGTTCGTTGACGGGCGTAGCACCGAAATAGGGAAGGAGATGCTGTGCCGCCCAATGGGTCCAGGGGAATCGCATATCGAATTCGCTTGCGTGTGATTTGGTGATCGATTCTGCGCCGCTCAGGCTTTTTGGCTTGAGAGGGTGGGTCGATGGAAGGGTTCTTGGCCTGTTTCGCGGGGCTT
>Ga0187876_1000149_pt1 | contig 70825 bp, 50 predicted proteins | sample June2016WEW_17_4_FD_133000 | JGI IMG/M metagenome (GOLD analysis project Ga0187876, IMG submission 133000) | Peatland microbial communities from SPRUCE experiment site at the Marcell Experimental Forest, Minnesota, USA - June2016WEW_17_40 | ecosystem: Environmental > Terrestrial > Soil >... | reverse complement strand
GTCGTAGAAGGTGACCGTGCCGGTCGGGGTCCCGGTCGAACCGGAGGTGTTGTCTGTGACAGTCGCCGTGAAGGTGACGGACTGGCCGTAGACGCTCGGGTTCAAGCTCGAGGTGACGCTGGTGCTGCTGGAGGCCTGGGTGACCACATAGGAGAGAGTGTTGGACGTCGAGGCCCCGAATTTGCTGTCACCGGGAAAGCTCGCGTTGATGGTGTGGGTCCCGACTGTGAGCGAAGAGGAGGAGTAGGTGGCCGTACGCGGGTTACTTGAGTTCAAGGTGCCAGTACCGATCTGGACGCCGTTGTCGTAGAAAGTGACCGTGTCCCCAGCCGTCGGACAGGTGGACCCACTGCAGCCCACAGTTGCCGTGAAGGTGACCGACTGGCCGTAGTAGCTGGCTGAGGGGCTGGCGCTGACAGTAGTGGTCGAGCTGTACGTCCTCACCACCTGGGACATCGAGCCCGAGACGCTGTTGAAGTTGCTGTCACCCGAATAGGTCGCCTTGATGGTGTGGGTCGCGACCGAGAGCGATGAATAGCTGAGAGTGGCCTGAGGCGGGTTGCTGGAGTTCAAGGTGCCAGTACCGATCTGGGTGGATCCGTTGTAGAAGGTGACCGTCTCCCCAGCCGTCGGACAGGTGGACCCATTGCAGCTCACCGTGGCGGTGAAGGTGACGGACTGTCCTGATCCGCTCGGGTTGAGGCTGGAGCTGACGGTGACGGTCGGGGTGTATTTCGCCATGAGCTGGGCAGTGGGCTCGTGAGAGGTACCGCCATACCACGAGGCGAGGATCCCCTCTTGGCTGATGGGAGTTTTCATGCCATGGCGGTCGCTGGTGTTACGAAGCGATTTGGTCAAGGACGCTATGAGCTCCTGGGACAGCGCGCCCGAGACAGACTGTGTGAAGTCGGCGTTGCCCGCGTACACCACCGAGATGCTGTGATTCAGCCTGGCGGGGAGCGTAGAGGCGGTGTACACCGCGACCCCGCCCTTCAGGGTGCTCCTATGGAGGGTCTCAACCCCGTCTTTGAACACGACCCTGCCGGTAGGGGTGCCGGAACCCGGGGAGACCGGCACCACCGATGCGATGAACGAGACCGACTGGCTGTTCCCACTGCGGTTCACGCTCGAGGCGAGGGTGATCATGGTCCTCGCCTTCCGGACCGTCCTTGACAGCACGCGGGACGTCGAGCCCTTGAACCTGGTGTCGCCCCCGTAGACCGCAGAGATCCTGTGCTTAGCGAGTGTGACGTTCGAGGTCGTAAAGATCGCGACCCCCTCCTTCAACCAACCTGTATGGATGATGCTGTTCCCGTCTTTGAACCCCACCTTGCCGGTCGGGGTACCGGAGCCCGGGGAGACCGGCGCCACCGCTGCGATGAACGTCACCGGCTGGCCATGCACACTGCGATTCACGCTCGAGGCAAAGCGGATCGTGGTACTCGCCTTCCGGACCGTCCTTGACAGCACGCGGGACGTCGAGCCCTTGAACCTGGTGTCGCCCCCGTACACCGCAGCGATCCTGTGCTTCGTGAGAGCGAGGTTCGAGGCCGTATAGCTCGCGACTCCCTCATTCAGAGCGCCCCTTGCGACAGTGGTGCTCCCGTCCTTGAACGTGACGGTTCCCGTCGGGGTATCGGAGTCCGGGGAGAGCGCTGCCACGGTTGCAACGAACGTAACCGGCTCGCCCTGGACACTGCGGTTCACGCTGGACGAGATCGTGGTACTGGTAGCCGCTCTCGTTGGGGAGATTGTTCCGTCGCGTGAGGCCTGAGCGGGAGATTCCTGGATGCCCCTGACCGGCTTTGTCGTCGCGTCGCGATGCTTGTCCGTCTGGGAGGCGCGCTTTGCATCGCTAGAACGCATTGCGTGTGAGTCCACAGCGACACGGTGGCGCGGGGAGATGCGACCGCGTGAACTTGGAGACTGCTGAACATCCGCGGAACGCGCCATCACCTCCTTGGTTCGGCTGGCCGAGCGAGACCCACTGAAGTGCGAGGTTGCTGACCACGACGTCAAGATCGACTCGGGTAAAGCCCGGGCCGACCGGTGGTAGGCGGTCTGAACAGGGCAGCTGCCTCCACCGGAACACGTGGTACCAAGCGAGAGCGTGGGCATGGCCAACGACCCCGTAGCGCAGGGGGTGTCGGGCACAACTCCAGTGGCAGTCGAAGCCGAAGCGGTCACACTTGCACCCGAGAGCTGATCGCCGTTTGCATCAGTGACCGCGATCTCGAGGGGTGCCAACGGGAACGTCGGATAAGCGCTGCCGTTCGGAACGAGGTTCACCGCTTGACCGTCGGTAGTAACGCTGTTGTCCGGAATGCTGTCGGCATAGCAGCTTCCGGCTACTGCGTAGTAACTGGGAGGACTCGAAGTAAACGGGTAAGCCTCGGCCGGTGCGTTCGTCACGTACGGATTGCTTGAAAGGTTGCTGTTGTAGAGCGACAGCGGCAAGGACGAGATATTCGAAGGTGGGTTGCCCTGTGACAAGGTGTACTCGGGGTATATCGTCCCTTCTTGCGCGTATTTCAACGGCACCGTGGTCGGCACACCCGCAGGTACGTTGCCCGTCCACGTGGCAGATGCGTTTTCGTTGTTGTCCAACCATCCGGTTCGTGTGGCCGTAACCTTCCATTGGCCCGGTGTCACCTGGTTCGTGGCGAAGAGAGCACAGCCGGCACTAGTGGTCTGAGCAGTCAGAACCGTGGTCGGATTCGTAGGCGGGGTCTGAGCCGTAATGGTCACCAACGGCTGACCGTTGGCGGAGTCGTCGCTGACAATCACCAGGATTTCGCCCAACGTGGAGCTGAGAGCCGTCGCAGGCACGGAGGCATAGCTCGACTCTTGGACGAGTTTGTTCGTGGCCGAGGACCCGGTCCACCACGTCGTGCCTGAAACCCCATGCGCCCAGGTGACGAATTCGGTTACCGTCAGTTCGTTCGGCTCACCTGGTTGCGGAGCAGCGCAGGTGGTGGTGCCGGGAGCCACCTCCTGTTCGATGGTGTACGTCACCCCGCCCTTTGTGACGGTGCCGCGCGAAGGACCGCCACTCGCACAAGCGGTGCTTGGGTTCCCGAAGCCCATCTCGTTGAGCAAAGTGGCCCCACCCTGTTGCACAGAGCAGTCGAGAACGCTCGAGGCGATGTCGGTCGCGACCTCGTTGAGCCTCGAGTTCCCGCCAACTTTGAGCCCGCTGGCCACCAGGCTCGACGTCGCCACCAGCGCCCCCAGCAGCAAGACCAAGGCGAGGATGGTCTCGATCAGGCCGAAACCGCTCTCACGACCGGACGCGGGCAGGACCAACCGGGCCATTGCGTGTCGCGAGCGGCCAGACGGCAGCTCGAGGTGGGGCATGTTCCTGGCCACGAGATCATTGATCGGCACTTTTCGTTCGTGTCTTGACCTGCGACACCCAAGAAACGGCCGAAAAGTCCAACCTCCGAACGCCTCCGGCTGGTCGGCCCCTCGGAGGCGAGAACCCCTCCCGCGACGGCATCCGTGGACGACTCCCTAAGGGACCATCGGCACCGTCCGTGGCGGCCTTGAGGGTTCCTGCCACTCCCTGTGAGACCTCTCCTCCAGGGGCCCCAGCCTGAGGGCAACACCGTTGCTACCTCTAACTATCGCCCATGTGTCTTCCGGCCAATTCGGGCAGTGCCAGCTCGGCACCTCGGCGCGAAGGGTCGAGTGCCACCAGGATGAAGGTCCGCCGCTCGCCTCGCTCGAGCACCTCCCGCGCCTTGCCTGGAGCGGGGCGACCGAGACCGCCGACCGGGACGTAACACCGCATGTCGCCCACCTCTACGGTTGCACCGTGAGAGGTGAACGAGGACACCGTTCCCACCACCGGCGCACCTATCGGGTGGTCGCTCACGAAGGTCAAAAAAGTGAGCGGGTCGTTCACCGCCTCGGGTGGACCACCTCGCCTTCGCCGAGCAGCGCCTGAACGTCGCTCCACCACCGGGTCCGCGGGAACCAGCACCTCCTCCCTTGCGACCTCGATGGCGGCCTCGATCTCGGTCCCCGTCGCGGTGCGGTCGCGCGTACGACGACGACCACGCACCTTCGTCATCTGCTTGGCCTTCTGCGGCTCAGCGACGGGCGCCTTGTCGATGTTCACGACCTGTTCGGCCTTGCCGGCCTTCGCGGCTTTGCCAGCCTTCGCGGCTTTGCCAGCCTTTTCGACGCGCGCGGCCTTCTCGACTCGTCCGGCCTTCTCGGGCTTCGCAGTCTTTCCGATTTCCGCGGCACCCGGAGCCTTCTTCGTCTTCGTAACCCCGGCCACGCGCCCCCCCTTGGCGGCTTGGCGGGCTCGCTTCGGGGCTTTCGCAACCTGCTGCTGCTTGTCGGCGACCTTGGACGGCTTCGCCGCCTTCTTGGCCGGCTCTTTGACCTTCGCCGCCCGCAGACCCTTCACCGGGCCCGCCTTGGGGGGCGAGGAGCTCGTAGCCTTCTTAGTCGGCCGAGCTGCTTTCTCCGGTGCAGACTTCGGCTGCACCTTCTCCTGCACCTTCGCCACCTTCTCCGGCTTTCCGGCGCGGCGGCCTTTCACCGCCTTGGTCACAGCTCGGCTGCGCGCGCCCCTGATCGGGGAGCGAGGGGTGAAGATCCACCCCACGCCCGGAACAGGGGTGCCGCCGATCAAACGGCCTTCGAGAAACAGCCAGGGGTGCTCACCGTGGAACTCCTGGAACGAGTCGTTCGACAAGACCTGAGCATCCACTCTCTCGGCCACCCGTAGCAGGAAGGCGTCGCCTCGACCGACGGCGCCTGCAGGAGGCGACACGATCTCGGCGTGGGCCACTGCCTCGTCGAAGACAGCCTGCTCGGAGGGATCGACGCGATGCCCGAACGTGGCGTCGACGACGACGATCACCTGCACCCCGGGAAACTGCTCCTGGAACTGGCGCACCGCGTCATCGAGCTGGGCGAGGCTCGGGGTGGAACGGCCCTCGGTCGCGATGTTCGAACCGTCCACCACCACGAAGCCCCTGTCGACGACAACAGGTTCCCTCTCGGACATCAGAGTGCGGGGACGACAGGCACGACTAATGCATCTTATGGGCACTCTTAGAGACGCAGGTGGATGAGCAAGCCGCGAGTCCAGCGTCTCGTGGGTGACGAAAGCGCGAGTCGCTCTCGCTTCAGGTGAGCCACCCGGACCCGCTCCGTAGGATGAGGCCGTGCCCTGCGCAGGGATCGAGGCGGTGCTGTTCGACTTCGGAGGAGTGATAGCCGACAGCCCGTTCGAGGCGTTCGAGCGCTACGAGCGCGCCGAGGGCCTCCCCGAAGGCTTCATACGGGCGCTGAACGCCACCAACCATCACGACAACGCGTGGGCTCGCCTCGAGCGCAACGAGATCTCCTTCGATGAGTTCTGCGACGCGTTCGAGAAGGAGGCCAGACACGCCGGGGGGGACATCGACACCCGCGAGCTCTTCGCCATGCTCTCCGGATCCCTGCGGGCGGAGATGGTCGAGGCGGTGCGCCGCTGCACCGAGAGATTCAAGACGGCGCTTCTCACGAACAATTTCGTGACAGGCGACAGCTCGCGAACACCTCGAAGCAAGGAGCACGCGGACGTGCTCGAGCTCTTCGACGTGGTCATCGAGTCGTCTGTCGTCGGGGTACGCAAGCCGGATCCTCTCTTCTACTTGCTCGCCTGCGAGGCGCTCGGTGTCGAGCCCGGGCACGCCGTGTTCTTGGACGACCTGGGAGTGAACTTGAAGCCCGCTCGTGAGCTCGGCATGGTCACGATCAAGGTCACGAGCACGGCTCGCGCCATCGCGGAGCTCGAGGCGGTGCTCGGTATGACCCTTCGCTGAGCCACCCGCCCCGATCAGGCGAAAGCGCGCTCGAGCAGGTCCTCGTGCTCGAGCTGGTGCATCGCGGCACTGCCCGTGGCGGGACTGGCGGACTCGATCCGGCTCACGTGGGTGAGCTCATATCGCTCGCGAAGCACCCGGTGCAGCTGCCCGTGGGCGAAGGACCACGGCCCCATGTTCTCGGGCTCCTCTTGGACCCAGGTCACCTCGCCGGCTCGGGGATATCGCTCGAGCACCTCCGCCAGCCCTCTCCGCGGCCACGGGTAGAGCTGCTCGACACGCACGACCGCCACCGACGAAGGCTCGACACCAGGCGACGGCAGATCCTCCCTCCCGGTACGAAGCTGGTCCCGGCGTGCCATCAGGTCGAAAGCGACCTTCCCCGAGCAAAGAAGCACACGCTCGACCGCCTCTGCATCGAGCACATCGGTCGTGGGCGGCTCGCTGGCTCCGCCGGAGGTGGCGAGGTCGTCTAACACCAGGGAGAACGAACCCGACACGAGCGTGTCGAGGTCAGAGCGGCTCTCGCGCGCGCGGAGGAGGTATTTCGGAGTCAGCACGACCAGGGGCCGCCGCAGCGGGGCGCGCACCTGGGAGCGCAGCAGGTGGAAGTACTGCGCGGCAGTGGTGGGTTGCGCCACGCGCATGTTCCCCTCGGCGCAGAGGGTCAAGAAGCGCTCGATGCGCGCGGAGGAGTGCTCCGGGCCCTGGCCCTCGAACCCGTGAGGAAGCAGGAGGACGAGTCCCGATGTCTGGCCCCACTTGTCCTCGGCGGCGACCAGGAAGTTGTCGATCACGATCTGAGCGCCGTTGGCGAAGTCGCCGAACTGGGCCTCCCATGCAACGAGCGAGTCAGGTGCCTCGACCGAATATCCGTACTCGAACCCGAGTGCCGCGTACTCCGAGAGCAGCGAGTCGAGCACGGCGAAGCGACCTGTGCCGCCGGACCCCAGGTGTGCCAGCGGCACCCATTCGGCCCCGGTGGCGTGGTCCACCAGCACCGAATGGCGCTGGCTGAAGGTGCCTCTGCGGGTGTCCTGTCCCGCCAACCGCACGTCGGCGCCTTCTGTGAGAATCGACCCGAACGCGAGGGTCTCGGCCAACGCCCAGTCGACCTGCCCGGCCTCCACCATCTTCGAGCGCTGCTCGAACTGACGGGCGAGCTTCGGGTGCAAGGTGAAACCCTCGGGCACCGAGGTGGCGGCGTGCACCAATCGCTCGAGGTCGCCGCGCTCCACCCCTGTCGCAGCACCCTGCGTCTCGGGCACCGGGGGCGGTCCGACGAGCGAGGTCGGCTTCGGGGGGGCGGTTTGGCGGGTCTCGTCCAGCGCCGCTTGCAGGCGAGCCCGAAAATCCTCGAGCGCCTGCTCGGCCTCTTCGAGCGTGATGTCGCCGCGGCGGACGAGAGACTCGGTGTAGAGCTTTCGCACCGAACGCAACGCGTCGATGATCGCGTACATCTTCGGCTGGGTGTAGCTCGGGTCGTCACCCTCGTTGTGCCCGAACCGCCGGTAACAGACGAGGTCGATCACCACGTCCTTCGAGAACGCCTGGCGGAACCCGAATGCGAGACGCGCCGCGCGAGCGCAAGCCTCGGGATCGCCGCCGTTCACGTGGATTATCGGCGCCTGGACCATCTTGCCGACGTCGGTCGGGTACACCGACGATCTCGCCGACTCGGGGGCGGTCGTGAAACCGAGCTGGTTGTTGATCACGAGATGGACCGTGCCGCCCGTTCGGTAGCCCGCGAGCTGGGAGAGCTCCAACGTCTCTGCCACCACACCCTGTCCGGCGAACGCCGCGTCGCCGTGGACGAGCACCGGTAGCACGCCGTAGGGACACTCCGAGGCGACCCGCTCCTGCTTGGCCCGGGCCATGCCCTCCACCACGGGGTCGACCGCCTCCAAGTGCGAGGGGTTTGCCGCGATCGTGACCAGCAGCTCCTTGCCGCTTCGGCCGACGAACTTGCCCACGACGCCTTTGTGGTACTTGAGATCTCCGGATCCTTGGACCGACTCGGGGTCGACGTTCCCCTCGAACTCGGCGAAGATCTCGCCGTAGGACTTGCCGGCGATGCTCGCCAGCACGTTCAGCCGGCCCCGGTGGGCCATGCCGAGCACAGCCTCGCTGACCCCCTCGATCGCAGCTTCGTCGAGCAGCGCGTCGAGGAACACGATCGCAGACTCGGCCCCTTCCAGCCCGTAGCGCTTCTGTCCCACGTAGCGAGTGTGCAAGAAACGCTCGAACGCCTCGGCGGCATTCAGACGGTCGAGGATGTGCCGCTGCTCGTCCTTCGAGAGAGCGCCGTTCACTCCCTCGAGATGACTCTGGACCCACCGCTTCTGCTCGGGATCCTGGATGTGCATGTACTCGATCGCGAGCGTCCTGCAGTACGCGTCGCGCAGGATGTCGAGTGCCTCGCCCAACGTTAGGACGTCGCGCCCCGCCAAGCCGTCAACTACGAACTCGCGATCCAGGTCCCACAGGGTGAGACCGTAGGTGGCCGGGTCGAGCTCGGCATGAAGCGGGCGGTGCTCTGCGGAGAGCGGGTCGAGATCTGCGATCAGGTGGCCACGCACCCTGTACATGTTCACCAGGCTCTGCACGTGAACCTGCTTCGCCAACCGCTGGTGCTCACCGTCGATCGCGTTCACGTCCACGTTCACGTCGGCCTGCCAGTGCACGGGCTCGTAGGGGACGTCCATGGCCGCGAACACTTCCTCGTAGAACCCCTTGCCGCCCATGATCCTCTCGGCCACCTCACCGAGGAAGAGGCCCGACTCGGCCCCCTGGATGATGCGGTGGTCGTAGGTGGAGGTGAGCGTCAGGACGGGCCCGATCCCGATGGCTGCAAGGCTGCGGCGGTCTGCCGCCTGGTACTCCGCGGGGTACCCGAGCGCACCCACGCCGATCACGGCGCCCTGGCCTGCCATGAGACGCGGCACGGACTGGACCGTCCCGAGGCTCCCGGGGTTCGTGAGGGTGACGGTGGCGCCGACGAAGTCGTCGGGGGACGCCTTGTTCGTCTTCACCTTCCTGACCAGGTCCTCGTACGCGACCACGAAGGACCGGAAGTCGAGCATCTGCGCGTCACGGACGACCGGTACATACAGCGCACGCGAACCGTCGGGCTTCGACACGTCCACTGCGACGCCGAGGCCGATGTGGCTGTGGTGCACCACACCGGGTGCGCCATTGCCGTCGGAGTCGGCCACGAAGCTCGAATTCAGCGCGGGCACGGCCTGCAGGGCACGCACGACTGCGAAACCGATCATGTGAGTGAAGCTCACCTTCGTGCCGCTGGTGAGCACCAGGTGCTGGTTCAGAGCCGAGCGGTTCACCTCGAGGAGCCTCGCGGGGATGCCTCGGACGCTCGTCGCCGTAGGCACCGTGAGCGACGCCTCCATGTTCATGGCGATACGTGCCGCGGCCCCGCGAAGTGGTACAGCCACCGGCTCCGATGCAGCCTGCAAACCAGGCGGGGGGGCTTCGGTGGCACGCGCTGCGTCCTCGGTGAGCGTGGCGGACGAAGGCGAGGTGGTCGCGGGCACGTCGGCGAAGAACTCGCGCCACGACTCGCTCACCGAGGAGGGGTCGGCGCGGTACTGCTCGTACATGTCGTCGACGAGCCACGCATTCGGGCCGAAAGCGCCCCCCGTCGGCGTCTTTCGGCGAGCTGACTCTTCGCCGGACATCGCCTCGATCCTAACGGGCCACCATGCGTGCGTTCCCCAGCGCGCGATCAGCCATCACGACCCAGGATCGGCCGGGAGCCCGAGAACGCGCTCGGCGATGATGTTGCGCTGCACCTCGGCGGTGCCGCCCCCGATCGTGAGAGCCCTCGAGAACAGGTACCCCTTGGCCCATACGTCAGACGGCCAGCTCGTGCCCGTTCTTCTCCCTGCTTCGGCGCCTGACCCGGATCGATTTCCTTCGGTGCCCGACCCGGCGCCCGACCCGGTACCCGCTTCGGCTCCCGCCTCCTCGGCTGGAGGTCGCCTCGGTGCCGGTAGAGCGGCGCTCGTGCATCCGACCTCGCCGTTTCGAAGCCCGTCTGCGGGTCCTGTGTCCGCGAGCATGCTCCACGCTCCGGCGATATCCATGGCCAGCTCCATGACACGTTGGCCGTGGTCGTCCGCGAGGGCCTTTCTGACCGACGCCTCCGGACCCGGAGTTCGGCCAGACAGCGTCGCGCCCACTGTACGCAGGCGGATGAGCCGCAGGATCTCGCCCTCGGCCCAAACCCGCGCCAAGCGCTCACGAAGCAGCGGGTCGTTCGTCCCCCCGCGTTCGCGGACGAGATCGACCAGGTCCTGGGCTGTCGGTCCCTGTCCCCACAACGCCCCTTCACCGGACAGTGAAACGCGCTCGTTGCTCAAGGTGACCTTGGCGAGGGCCCAACCCTTGTTCACGTCTCCCACGAGATTGGTGACAGGCAGACGCGCGCCGTCGAAGAACACCTCGTTGAACACGTGCTCCCCGGTCATGTCGACTATCGGACGCACGGTGACACCAGGAGCGTCCATCGGGCAGATGAAGTAGGAGATGCCACTGTGCTTCTCCGCATCAGGATCGGTACGCGCCAGCAGGATCCCGAATGCCGCAACGTGCGCGAAGCTCGCCCACACCTTGTGTCCCTCGACGACCCATTCGTCTCCGTCTCTGGTCGCGCGCGTCGACAGCGAAGCCAGGTCCGAGCCTGCCCCCGGCTCGCTGAACAGCTGGCACCACAGCTCCTCCGCGGCGAGCAGCGGTAACAGGTACCGCTGCTTGTGCTCCTCGGTACCCGCATGGATGATCGTGGGGCCCGCCCACCCGATCCCGATCTGGTTCGACGGCCGTCGGACGCCCGCCCGCCGCAGCTCGTCGTCGATGACGAGCTGTTCCACCGCACCTGCACCCAGTCCCCATGGTCGCGGCCAGTGCGGCGCGACGTAGCCGCTCTCGGCGAGGTCACGATGTGACGGCGAGGGATGCTCTGCCAACCAGAGGCGCAGCTCGCGGCGAGCCGGATGGTCTTCACCGGGAAGGGACAGGTCCACGGCAACGAGCGTAAAGCGTTCCCAGGCCCCACACCGACGTCGGAGCGGCAGGGGGATCGTGGACGACCGGTGCTCACGTAGGCTGTTTCGGTGCTCACCGACTGGAACTTCGCGGACGTGTGGGAGGTGGTCGCCGACACGTTCGGAGCCGCCCCGGCGCTCGTCCAGGGGTCGAGGACGATCTCGTGGGCCGACATGGACAGGAGGGCGGACGGCGTGGCTCGATGGCTGCTCGACCTCGGCTTGGAGCACCAGGACAAGGTGGCGCAGTACCTCTACAACTGCCCCGAGTACCTCGAATCGATGTTCGCGGCCTTCAAGGTGGGCCTCGTCCCGGTCAACACGAACTACCGCTACGCCGACGACGAGCTGGTCTACCTGTGGGAGAACGCTGACGCAGTGGCGGTCGTGTTCCACGGCACCTTCGCGTCGCGCCTCGACAACCTGCGCAAGCGTGTGCCGAGTGTTCGTGGTTGGCTGTGGGTGGACGACGGGAGCGGACCCTGCCCGAAATGGGCCACGCCGTACGAGAAGGTCGCACGAGTCGTCTCCGGCGGGAGCACTCGAGTCCGGGCTCCGTGGGACCGAAGCGGCGATGACTTGGTCATGCTGTACACGGGCGGGACGACCGGCATGCCAAAGGGCGTCATGTGGCGCCAAGACGACCTCTTCGCCCGGGTCAACAACAGCAACGCCATCCGGGTACCCGAAGACAAGGGGCTGGAGGGGCTGCGACGGACCCTCGTCGGAGCTGGACCGGTGGTGATCCCAGCCTGTCCACTGATGCACGGAACCGGGATGTTCACGTCGATGGGGACCCTCTGCATCGCCGGGTGCGTGGTGATGATGCCCCAACGGGGCTTCGAGCCCGAGAGGCTGCTCGACACCGTCGACGAGAAGAACGTGAACGCGCTGGTGATCGTAGGTGACGCCTTCGCCAAACCAATCCTCGCCGCTCTGGATGCCCACCCGCGACGCTGGCGTCTACAGACGCTGCTCGGCATCATCTCCTCGGGCGTGATGTGGAGCGAAGAGACCAAGCGCGGTCTGCTCCGCCACCATCTAGCGCCGGTCCTGATCGACGCCATCTCGTCGTCGGAGGCCCTCGGAATGGGCACCTCGGTGTCGATCGGGGCGGTGAGACAGGGCACGGCGCACTTCGCGCTCGAGCCCGACGTCCGGGTGATCGACCCCGAGTCCGGAAAGGACGTGCTGGCCGGCTCAGGCGAGGTGGGGATGTTGGCGCTGGGGGGTCGCAACCCACTCGGCTATTACAAGGACGACGAGAAGACCGCAGTCAATTTCAAGGTGATAGACGGCGTCCGCTACTCGATTCCGGGGGACTACGCCACTGTGGAGAACGACGGCTCGATCCAGCTCCTCGGGCGTGGCTCGGTGATAATCAACACCGGCGGAGAGAAAGTCTTCCCCGAGGAGGTCGAGGAGACACTGAAACGCCACCCCTCGGTGTTCGACTCGGTCGTGGTCGGGGTCCCCGACGATCGCTTCGGAGAGGCTGTGCTGGCGGTGATGGAGCTGCGCGAGGGCACGAGCGCCTCCGACTACGAGCTCATCGAGCACACGAAGTCACACCTCGCGTCGTTCAAGGCGCCCAAGCGAGTACGCTTCGTCGACGGCATCGGGCGGACCCCGTCGGGAAAGATCGACTACGTCCGTCACCGCTGCGAGGCGATCGAATGGCTCGCATCCACATGAGTCGGATCACATGAGTCGGATCCACGTGAACGGTGTCGTGCCGTGAAAGGCGTGATCCTGGCGGGCGGAAGCGGTACCCGGCTCCATCCGCTCACCCGCATCACCAACAAGCACCTCCTACCCATATATGACCGGCCGATGATCACCTACGCCATCGAGGCCCTCGTGCTGGCCGGCATAACCGAGGTCATGCTCGTCACCGGAGGTACCCACGCCGGGGAATTCCTGCGCCTCTTGGGCAACGGACACGAGCACGGGATCGAGCGTCTCTCCTACTCGTACCAGGATCGCCCTGGGGGAATCGCCGAGGCACTGGGACTTGCCGAGCGTTTTGCCGCCGAGGAACCCGTGCTGGTCATGCTCGGTGACAACATCGTCGAAAGGACCTTCAGGCCCACTGTCGAGCGTTTCGGCGCCCAGGGTGTGGGCGCTCGCATCGTGCTCACGGCCGAGGAGGACCCCCTCCACCTTCGGCATCTCGGGGTACCCGCGTTCGACGACGAGGGCCGCATCGTGCGCATAGTGGAGAAACCCGAGGATCCCCCGAGCCATTACGCGGTGACGGGCATCTACTGTTACGACTCCGACGTGTTCCGGGTGATCGCGACCCTCGAACCCTCGGGGCGCGGAGAGCTCGAGATCACAGACGTTAACAACTACTACGTCGATCAGCAGACGATGGCCTACGACGTGCTCGAGGGGTTCTGGGGCGACGCCGGAGAGTCCATCGACGCGTACTACGCGGTCAACGACTTCGTGCGGGAGAACGGCGCCAACAAGGGCTGAGGAACGGGGTTGCCCCGCCCGGGCGCGCAGGGCGCCGACGACCCGGCTCAGGTCTCGAGGAACCGCCGGATGGCGAAGGCGGAACCGGCGGTGCCCACCACCAGCCCGATGACCACGACCACGGCGCTCGTGGCGAGCACCTCGCCGACAGGCATGCGCATCTGCGTGAAGACATTGCTGGTCCTGGTGTCACCGAGCGCGTCGAGTACGAGATGCAAGCCGAAGACGGAGAGCGCTGCGATCACGGCTCCCGACAGACCCTGCAACAGGCCCTCGAACATGAACGGGACGCGGATGAACCAGTTCGTGGCTCCCACGAGCTTCATCACCGACACCTCTCGGCGCCGGGCGAAGATCGCCAGGCGGATCGTGTTCAAGATCAGCACCGACGCCGAGAGCAGCAAGATCACGGCCACTACGAGAAAGACCCACTGCAAGATGCGCGTGACCTGCTGCATGTTGTGCACCGCCTGGCTCGGGTAGGTGACGCGAGCGACCCCGGTACGCCCGCTGAACTGCTGGGCCACGGCTTGGGCCTGGCTCGGGTCGTTCAGCACGCACCTCAGCGACGCGGGTGTGGTGACGGTGCTCAGAACCTGCGACTCGTCCGCAGCGAGAAGGTGCTTCGCCTCGTTGTAGTCGTAGGCCTGTGACCGGTAGATGCACGAGTGGACATAGGGAAGCTGGAGAAGGTCCTGATCGATGGCCTTCTCTTGGGCCACGGGGAGGCCGGGCGTCAAGAAGACGTCCACGTTGACACCGTGCTGCCACTGCGTCGTAGCGTGGGCCACGCCCTGTTTCAGTAGCATCGCCGCTCCCACGAGCGACAGCGACACCGCGACGGTCAGCACCGCCGCAACTGTCATGAGGCGGTTGCGCCACAGGTTCGACGCGGTCTCGCGAGCGACGTACTGAACGTTCGCAGCCATCAGCCCACGGCCATCTGTGATCGGCTCCTCGTAACGTTCACAGCCTGCTCAGGTGCCATAGCCGTAGACGCCCCGGGCCTGGTCTCGCACCATCGTCCCCTCGTCCAGCTCGATGACCCGTCGACGCATCATGTCCACGATGCTCGCGTCGTGAGTGGCGACCACGACCGTGGTCCCCGTGCGGTTGATGCGGTCGAGCAGCCGCACGATACCCAGGGAGGTCTTCGGGTCGAGGTTCCCGGTCGGCTCGTCCGCGAGGAGGATCAGAGGCCGGTTCACGAAGGCGCGCGCTATGCCGACACGCTGTTGCTCACCACCAGAGAGCTGGCCCGGCAAACTGTCACGCTTCTTGCCCAGGCCCACGAGGTCCAACACCTGTGGCACCTGGGAGGCGATCACGTGCTTGGGACGGCCAATCACCTCGAGCGCGAACGCGACGTTCTCGAACACGCTCTTGTTCGGCAGGAGCCGGTAGTCCTGGAACACACAGCCGATGTTGCGCCTCAGGTACGGCACTCGCCAATGGTTCAGGCGCGCGACCTCGTGCCCGGCGACCCAGATTCTCCCCTTGTCGGGGAGCTCCTCTCGCAACAGCAGGCGTATGACCGTGGTCTTGCCGGAACCCGTGGAGCCGACGAGGAAGACGAACTCACCCTTGTCGATGTCCAAGGACAGGTCGCGCAGCGCTACGGTCCCGGTCTGGTAGGTCTTGCTGACGTTCTCGAGGCAAATCATCGTCTAGAAAGACTCCTCGGCGGCTCTCCCACGCCACCTCTGGTGACCGGCACGGCGCTCGAGGTCACCAAAGGCTACCAGCCGTGCCAACTCCTGGGCATGAACCTTGCAACGCTCCACTTCAACGGCCCAATAGCGGCGCGCTCACCAGCGACGCGCGTGGAAGCAGGCGCCTACACGATCAGACGCCCGCAGGCTCTCAAGATTGAGTCCGGCGACGACGTAGCTCTGCCTCTATGAAGTCGTCGATGTCACCGTCGAGCACTGCGTCGACGTTGCCGGTCTCGAAGTTCGTGCGCAGGTCCTTCACCAGCTGGAAAGGCGCGAGCACATAGGAACGAATTTGATTTCCCCAAGCGACGTCGACCCGGGGGCCCGACATCGACTCGAGCTCCGCCCGTCGCTCGGCACGCTCACGGGCGACCAGTTTCGCGCCGAGGATCTGCATGGCGCGCGCCCGGTTCTGGTGCTGGGAGCGCTCGTTCTGACACGACACCACGATCCCCGTGGGCAGGTGCGTGATCCGCACGGCTGAATCGGTCTTGTTCACGTGCTGGCCGCCCGCACCCGACGAGCGGTAGGTGTCCACCCGAAGGTCCTTGTCGTCGATGGTAACCGTGTCGACGAGTTCCTCCAAGAACGGAATGACGTCGAAGGAGGCGAAGCTCGTCTGGCGCCTGTGCTGCGCGTCGAACGGTGACATTCGCACGAGCCGGTGCACGCCGCGCTCCGCAGAGAGCAAGCCGTAGGCGAACCTGCCCTTCACGATGAACGTGGCCGACAACAACCCCGCCTCGCCGCCCTCGGTGGCCTCGTCGACCTCGGTCTCGAAGCCGCGTCGTTCCGCCCACCGCAGGTACATGCGAAGCAGCATCTCGCACCAGTCCTGGGCGTCGGTTCCGCCGGCGCCGGCATGGAGTTCGGCGATAGCCGCACGCTCGTCGTGCTCGCCCACGAACAGCGACCGCAGCTCGAGCTGGTCGAGACGATCGGTCAGGTCGTCGATGGACTGGACCAGCTCGCCCTCAACCGAGTCGTCGAGCTCCGCGATCATGAGCTCGTGCAGGGTCTCGGCATCGGACAGGCATCGTTCGAGGTCCTCCAGGAGCCCGACGTCGTCTCCCAGGTGGCTCAGCTCCGAGGTCACTTCGCGGGCGTGTTCTGCATCCTCCCAGAGGTCTGGACGGGAGACCTCCTTCTCGAGCTCACCTCTGGCGTCGCGCAGGCGTTCGAGGCCCAGATAGCCCTCGGCCTCGGTCAGTCGGGCACGCAAGCTTCGAAGCTCGGCCCGGAAGTCCCTGGGCTCCCCCGGACGCGCTTCGCTCACCGATGCCCGGGGAGCCGCTCAGGAAGCGCCATGGCAGAGCTTGTACTTCTTGCCGCTCCCGCACCAGCACTTCTCGTTGCGCCCGAGCTTCTCGCTCGGTGCCTTGAACAGAGGCGCCTGCGTGTCGGGATCAGCCGGCCTAGCGCTGGGGGCGTTCCTTCGGTCGATCTTCCCGCCTTTCGTACCGGAAGCCGCCGCCGACGAGCTGCGAGACGGCTTTTCGCTTGCAGGCCGAGACTCGTCGCGTCGCGCGGTTTGCGACCCCGGGGTGGCGACGGACCTCGCGGTTGCCGGCGCGGAGCCGTCTCCGTCACCCGACGCCCTGCCGGAACCCGCCCCGGCGGGGACCGCTGTGCCTGCTGCGACGTACTCCGCCTCAGGGCCCGTGGCCCGGAACGCGTCGAGAAGGCTGGGGCCCTCGAGTGGGTCCTCGGCTGCCTGGTAGCTGGCCTCGGTCAGGTCGGGCTCGTCAGCGGGCTGGGTGATCACCTGCACGTGCATCACGTAGCGCAGGTAGTCGTCGTCGATCGCCTCGATCATCCGACCGAACATCTCGAAGCCCTCGCGCTGCCACGCCACGAGGGGGTCCTGTTGTCCCATGGCCCTGAGGTTGATGCCCTCGCGCAGGTAGTCCATCTCGCCGAGATGCTCCCGCCAGCGCTGGTCGATGATCTGGAGCATGACCTCGCGCTCGATTTCGCGCGCCTGGGGTTCGCCGCCGGGGAACGTCTCGTCGCGCGCGTGGTAGTTGTCGAGCACCTCGGCCAGAAGGCTCTCGGTGATCTGGGACGAAGATGTCGCAGCGGATAGGTCGTGGACCGTGAATTCCGTCGGGTAGTACTGCGCCACCTCGGCCAACAGATGCTCCAAGTCCCAGTCCTCGGGGAACTCGTTCGGGCACGCCGCTCTCACGAGCTCGCCGATGGTCTCCTCGAACAGCTCCTCGGTGCGCCCGCGGAGATCCTCTCCGTCGATCACCTGCAGCCTGTGGGCGTAGATGACCTTCCGCTGCTCATTCAACACCTCGTCGTACTTGAGAACGTCCTTGCGGATCTCCGCGTTACGACCTTCCACCGTGTTCTGCGCGCGCTCGATGGCCCTCGTCACCATTCGGGCCTCGATGGGCACGTCCTCGGGCAACGCCCTCGTCATCACCCACTGCATCGCCCCTGTAGCGAACAGGCGCATGAGCTCGTCCTCGAGGGACAGGAAGAACCTGCTCTCACCAGGGTCACCTTGGCGCCCGGAGCGCCCACGCAGCTGGTTGTCGATGCGCCGTGACTCGTGGCGCTCGCTGCCGAGTACATAGAGCCCGCCCAGCTCGCGAACCTGATCGCCCTCCTGAGTGCATTCCTTCTCCAAGCCGACCAGCAGCTGCTCGTAGGCGGCTCTTCCCTCGTCCGTGTCGAGGTCGATGCCCCTCGCTGCCGCCTCGCGCCGCGCCAGGCCCTCGGGGTTGCCCCCGAGCACGATGTCCACACCTCGTCCCGCCATGTTCGTAGCCACGGTCACCGCGTGGAGCCGTCCCGCCTGCGCCACGACCTCGGCCTCACGGGCATGCTGTTTCGCGTTCAGCACCTGGTGTGCTACGCCTCGCCGTTCGAGCAGGCTCGACAAGTGCTCGGACTTCGCTACCGATGCCGTGCCCATGAGCACGGGTTGGCCCCGCTCGTATCGCTCGAGGATGTCGTCCACCACGGCGGCGAACTTGGCCTCCTCGGTCTTGTACACGAAATCGGGGTGGTCGGCGCGGATCATCGGCTCGTTCGTGGGGATGGGCACGACGGGCATGTTGTAGGTGCTCGCGAACTCGCCTGCCTCGGTCTCCGCGGTCCCGGTCATCCCCGCGAGCTTCTCGTAGAGACGGAAGTAGTTCTGCAACGTCACAGTCGCCCACGTGTGGTTCTCCTCACGGATTCGCACACGCTCGTTGGCCTCGACCGCCTGGTGCAGCCCGTCGGACCAGCGGCGACCCTCCAAGGTCCGCCCCGTGAACTCGTCCACGATCTTCACCTCGCCATCGGCGACGAGATAGTCCTTGTCCCGGTGATAGAGCTCCTTCGCACGCAGCGCTTGGGTCATGTGATGGACGTAGTTGACCGAGACAAGGTCGTAGAGGTTCTCCGCACCCACCTGGGTCTCGACCTTCGCGATACCCGCCTCGGTGGGAACGACGATGCGCTTCTCCTCGTCCACCTCGTAGTCCTCGTCGCGCACGAGGATCCTGGCAATGCTCGCGAACTGGTAGTAGAGCTTCGCCGACTCCGCCGCCGGGCCAGAGATGATGAGAGGTGTACGGGCCTCGTCTATGAGGATCGAGTCGACCTCGTCGACGATGCCGTAGATGTGCCCGCGCTGTACCATCGCGTCACGAGAACGGGCCATGTTGTCGCGCAGGTAGTCGAACCCGAACTCGGTGTTCGTGCCGTAGGTGACGTCACATGCATATGCTTCGCGCTTGTCGTCGAAGTCCGGCAGATCAGGGCTTACCCGGCCGACCGTCAGCCCCAGGAACCGGTACACCTGGCCCATCCACTCCGAGTCACGCCGTGCCAGGTAGTCGTTGACCGTGATCACGTGCACGCCCCGCCCGCCCAGCGCGTTCAGGTACACGGGCAGGGTGGAGACGAGGGTCTTGCCCTCGCCGGTTTTCATCTCGGCTATCCACCCGAAGTGAAGGGCCATGCCGCCCATGAGCTGGACGTCGAAGGGCCGCTGTCCGAGGGTTCGCCATGCCGCCTCGCGCGCGGTCGCGAACGCTTCGACGAGCAAGTCGTCGAGGCTCTCCCCGTTCTCGATCCGCTGGTGGAACCTGTCGGTCTGGCACCTCAGGTCCTCGTCAGAGAGCGCCTCCATCTCGCGCTCGAACTCGTTGACGAAAGGAACCAGCTCCGCCAGACGGCGAATCTTCCTTCCCTCACCGGCGCGCAGGACGCGCGTGAACACGCTCATGGGGTGCCGAGTCTACGCCGGTGCTCCGTTCAAGGACGCACAGGAGTCTTCGTACGCCGGGGGTGTGAGCGCGCCAGGAGCTTGCCCTTCAGCCGCTCTACTTGGTGCTCGAGCTTCTCGACCGCAACATCGACAGCCACCAGGAAATCATGCGCGCCCGCGCGTGCTCGCAAGGTGAACCCGTGCCCGGTGACGATGACCTCGCAGACCCTGTTGGCTGCGGCCGGAGCACGGGGGTCCTGCCCGAGCTTCACTTCTGCCTTGTCGAGCACCGGCGCACGCCGGACGATCCTGGCCACCTTCATCTGGGCCAGCTCTCGAACCTCCTCCGAAACCAGGTCCTTTCGTCCGTGAACGGCAACGTCCAACTCTGAACCTCCTTCAAGCCACGTGTGGATGACTGCCTTTTCTTCTGGAGCGGTGACTCTGAAGCGGGTGGGCTGCGCCCGGCTGACCTGGTCTTTGACCCCACACCCGCCTGCAGAGGAGGTGGCGGCCGGGCACCGGCGGCCATTTCGACGTGTCGCCCGATGAAGACGGCACATGTCTCGGCCCTACGGCACCCCTGACGGCCGATTTCGCTCCTTCTCCACTTCGTGCCGACTGCCGGCTCGCAAGTGGGCAGGACTTACCTCTAAGTCGCACCATGCTCAGCAACCATGAGTTGCCTTACGTGGGTCGTTTCGCCTGCGACTGGCTTCGACTTGCAACCACAGACCCGGGCGCAACCCACACTCCGATGTTACGCCCGGCGCGCCCGAGATATCGCCCACCCGGCACGATCGTCGCCGGATCGTCATCCTGGCGGTAGGGCGCCCCACCCTGCTGGGCTGTTCGCGCACCGTCTCGTTCGCGCAGCGTCTCGTTCGCGCAGCTCGTCAATAGCGGTACCCGTCCGGCTTGTAGGGACCGCCCACCGGCAGGCCCAGGTACTGCGCCTGGGCCTCGGTCAGGAGCGTGAGCTTCACACCAAGCGCCTCCAGGTGCAGGCGCGCCACCTTCTCGTCGAGGTGCTTCGGAAGCACGGTGACCCCGTTCGGGTACTGCCCTGCGCGGGTGAACAGCTCGATCTGCGCCATGGTCTGGTTCGTGAACGAGTTCGACATCACGAAGCTGGGGTGACCGGTTGCATTGCCGAGGTTCAACAGGCGGCCCTCGGAGAGGACGATCACGGCGTGCCCGTCCGGGAAGACCCACTTGTCCACCTGAGGTTTGACATGGACACGTTCGATCCCAGGGACACGAGCCAGGTCGGCCATGGCGATCTCGTTGTCGAAATGCCCTATGTTCCCCACGATCGCCTGGTGCTTCATCCTTGCCATGTGGTCGGCAGTGATCACGTCGCGGTTGCCGGTGGCGGAGACGAACACGTCCGCCGTTTCCACCACGTCCTCGAGCGTGGTCACCTCGTAGCCCTCCATGGCCGCCTGCAGGGCGCAAATCGGGTCGATCTCGGTGATCACGACGCGTGCGCCCTGGCCGCGCAGGGACTGGGCGCAACCCTTGCCGACGTCGCCGAACCCGCAGACGACGGTCACCTTGCCCCCGATCAGCACGTCGGTGGCCCGGTTGATGCCGTCGATGAGTGAATGACGGCAGCCGTACTTGTTGTCGAACTTCGACTTGGTGACCGAGTTGTTCACGTCGATCGCCGGGAAGAGCAGCTCGCCCTTGCGCTGCATGTCGTAGAGCCGATGTACACCCGTGGTGGTCTCCTCGGTCACCCCACGGATACTGCCGGCGATGCTGGTCCACCGGTTCGGGTCCTCCTCGAGGCTCCGGGCGAACAACCGCAGCAGCGCTGCGAGCTCCTCGGAACCGGTGGTCGAAGGATCAGGCACGATGCCGGCCTTCTCGAATTCGACGCCCTTGTGCACGAGCAGTGTGGCATCGCCACCGTCGTCGAGGAGCATGTTCGGCCCGCCCTCGGGCCACGTGAGCGCCTGCTCAGTGCACCACCAGTAGTCCTCGAGCGACTCTCCCTTCCAGGCGAAGACGCTCACCCCGCGCGGGTCCTCCGGTGTTCCCTGGGGGCCGACGACCGCCGCGGCCGCCGCGTGGTCTTGAGTCGAGAAGATGTTGCAGCTCGCCCAGCGGACCCGAGCGCCGAGAGCCACCAGCGTCTCGATCAACACAGCCGTCTGCACCGTCATGTGCAGCGAGCCTGTGATACGCGCACCTGCCAGAGGGCGCGCTCGGGCGTACTCGTCACGCATCGCCATCAGCCCGGGCATCTCGTGCTCGGCAAGTCCGATCTCTCGCCGGCCGAACTCGGCCAGCGACAGGTCGGCGACGCGGTGGTCAGTTACGTTCGGCATGACCACGATCCTCGCACTTCCCTCATGAGCCAGCGGACACCGCTGACCTCAGGCCTCCGCCAGGCGCCGCTTCAAGTCCTCTAGCACGGGCACCGGCCCCGGGTCGATCCCCTCGCGGGCCGCGAGGTGGAGGGAGACGAAGTCCCCCACGAGGATCAAGTCGAGCAGCTGAGCGAGGTCACCCTCGCCCTCTGCACGCACCTCTAAGACGTCGGCCACGGTTTCGCGGAGCAACTCCGAGACAAATGCTATGCGCCTGACCACCTGTGGATGCTCGGCGTCGTGGCGCAGGTTCACGAGCGTGATCAGCTGGCGTGTCACGTCTCCGTGCTGGCCCCAGCCGGCTATCTCGTTGTGACAGAGCTCCGGGAAGACACTGGAGAAAGCGGGTGACTTGGCGTTCTCGTTCACCTGGGTCTTCCACCTGAGCGCCGCAGTGGCACCCAGGGCGTGCGCGCCGTAGAAGAGCGGGATGTGCCGCCCGATGCGCGCAGCCAGCTCTTCGGCTAAAGAACCCGACCGAACCAAAGCGTCGCGCCGGCGTGCCAGCTGCTCGACGGCCTGCGCCACCCATCGAGCCGCGCCTGGAAAAAGGCCGATCTCCTCGAGGATGACGAGTGCAGGCACTGCCATGGCACCGAGCGCCGCACGAGGTTGGGGGATGCTGCTCGGCACCGGCACCACCGGCGCCCCCCACTCGTCGGCCAGTTTGGCGAGCTGGCCCCCGCTCGTCACGGCCACCAAGCTCGCACCCGCGCTCACCACCTCCCCCGCCGCCTCCACGGTCTCCTCCGTGTCGCCGGAGAAGGAGACGGCGAACACCAACGAGCCGGGGCCAACGAAGTCAGGGCGATCGTAGGACTTCACCACCACCACGGGCACCGGGAGGAAGGGTCCGGCGACCGACGTCATCACGTCCCCGGCTATGCCGCTTCCCCCCATACCGATCACGACCACGTTCTCCACGTACTCACGGTCGGGCAACCCGTCGATGCCGCGCGCCGTTCCCACGGCCGCGGCCACCTGTTCCGGGAACGCCTCGGCCGCCTTGAACATCCCCAGAGTGTCGAGGGCACCGGTGGTCGCGTGCCCATGTGGCATTTCTTCCTCCGTTTCTTCCTACGTATCTTCGTTCTTCGTAACTTCGTTCTGCGTCACTTCTCGAGTGTCACGCCTTCTGCGTCACGTCTGTCCGCCATCGGGGCTCATCGTCTGGTTGACCCCCTCTGCACCGGCCTTCGCCATCAGCCGATCGTGCTCGGAGTCCTCGACTGTGGTCGCCTCGTCGACGAGCATCACCGGGATGTCGTCACGCACCGGGTAGCTGCGGCGAAGCCGCGGGTTGTAGAGGCGGTCCTCGTCGGCGAAGTACAACAGCGGTCCTTTGTCCTCGGGGCAGGCGAGAACCTCGAGCAGCAGCGGATCCAACGTCATAGGAGCAGTCCTTTCATCGGTCTTTGCGCACCCTGCCACCACATCGACGTGCCATCAGTGTGCCCCACCGCGCCGGGCGGTTCCGGGCAGGCATTCGAGCACCTCTTTCACATGCCTCTCGCACTCGGCCTCGTTGGACGCCTCCACGTTGAGGCGCAACATCGGCTCTGTGTTCGAAGGCCTGAGGTTGAACCACCAGTCGCCGTACGAGACCGTGATGCCGTCGGTGCGGTCGACTTCGGCACCCCGAGCGGCAAAGTGAGCCGCCACCTCGTCGACCGCTCGGGACGGGTCGGGGACCTCCCGATTGACCTCCCCCGAGTCCGCGTACCGCCGGTACGGGGCGAGGAGCTGGCTGAGCGTCTCGGAGCTCGCGCACATCACCTCCAGCACGACCAGGGCCGCGATGATGCCCGAGTCCGCCCGGTAGTTGTCGCGGAAGTAGTAATGGCCCGAGTGCTCTCCCCCGAAGACCGCGCCTGTCTCGGCCATCACCTGCTTTATGAAAGAGTGCCCTACACGCGTGCGAACGGCCACCCCACCGTTACGCTCGATGGTCTCAGGGACCACCTTGGAGCAGATCAAGTTGTAGAGGATCGTCGCGCCGGGGTGCTTGGCCAGCATGCTGCTCGCCACGAGGGCGGTGGTGAGCGAACCCGAGACCGGCTCCGCCCTCTCGTTGACGAGGAACACGCGATCTGCGTCGCCGTCGAACGCGAGCCCGACGTCCGCGCCGTGGTCGATCACCGCCGAGCAGAGCGCAACGAGGTTCTCGGGCTGGATGGGATCCGCCGGGTGGTTGGGGAACGTCCCGTCGAGCTCACCGAAGAGCATCTCGAGCTCGAAGGGAAGGCTCTCGAAGATCTTCGGGACCACCAGCCCTCCCATCCCGTTCGCCGTGTCGGCGACGACCTTGAGCGGGTGCAACGCCGAGACGTCGACGAACGACCGGACATGGCCCGCGTAATCCTCCAGCAGGTCCTGGGCGTCGAAACCCCCCGTCTCCGGACCCAGGTCAGAGCCGGTGACCAGTGCTTTCTGCGCGTCCGTGCGCACCTCCTCGAGCCCGCTCTGCGCGCCGACCGGTCTGGCGCCGGCCAGGCACATCTTGATGCCGTTGTAAGCGGGCGGGTTGTGGGACGCCGTGAACATCGCGCCCGGCGCTTCGAGACGGCCGGACGCGAAGTACATCATGTCGGTCGACGCCACTCCGAGGTCCGTGACCGACACACCCGCGGCGCGCGCTCCTGCCGCGAACGCCGCAGACAGCTCCAACCCCGAGGCCCGCATGTCCCGTGCGACGAGCAACCGTGGTGCTCGGGTGTAACGGGCGAATGCCCAACCGATCGCCCGGCAGGCTCGGGCGTCGAGCTGGTCCGGAACGGTTCCTCGCACGTCGTAGGCCTTGAAGACGGCGTCGAGCGCGACCATCGAGCCGAGCCTAACCGTTCGGCTCACCGCCTCCTCGGGCCCATCTGCCTCCGACCTCCTCGGGGCCCGACCCTCTGCGACCTCCTCACGCCCATTTCTCTTCGACCTTGTCCCTCGCGAACGTCGGGGCGATCGCGCGACGGCGGCGCAAGAGCACCACCAGAGCCACCAGTCCCCCGACGAAGAGCACCTCGCCTGCGAGGCCGGCGCGGCTGGAGCCGTAATGCAGAGTGACGTCGTGCGCAGAGGGGACCACCACCATCAAGTTCGGCTCGGCACGCCATGGGCCCGCCGCCCCTGTGGCGTGCCAGGCGGGGAAGTAAGAGACGCGCACCAGCACAGGCACACCGGTCCGGTCGACATGAAAACTGATCTCGTCGTTGCTCGCTCGCACCCGGCTCACCCGGACCACGGGAAGCCGCTGTCCCGCCTCGGCTGCATCGGTCACGACAGGCGTACGGGTCCACGACGCCGGCCCGCCGGCAGTCAGCTCCGTGCTCCAAAAGGCCGGGTTCGCGTACCACCGTTCGGCCACCGGCAACCACGAACCTTGACTTGCCCCGGTGTCCACCAGCACCTCGGGTCGCTCGGTCAGCGGGCTAACCATCGACGACCCGTGCACCAAGTAGATGTTCCAGGTGGTGAGCGCTGTCTGGTCGCCGTTGAGCGTCCGCCAGGGTCCGGTTCTGGCGACGAGCGACAGTGCCGGGTCGGCGTTCGCCTGGACCTGCACCGAAGGCGAGGAGGCGAGGAAGTACCGCACTCCGAGAAGCTGCAGATGCTCCACGCCCAGGGCCACGTCGAGCGGACCGTAAGGCAGGTTGGCCATCGCGTCGTCCGGCGCGGCCGAGAGCTCGGCCTGGTTCAGGAAGTGGTACGGGGTGGTCGCAGACGACTCGAACAAGAGCCCCTCCATCGAGTCGATGCACCCGCCGGTCCACATGGGCAGGTCCATGAGCGACTCGGGAGTACCGAACCGGTTCAGGCTCGAGTTGTACTCCCACATCGCCCTTCCGCATCCGTAGCGGCGGTCGACTCGTCGCAGCGTCGCCACTATCCCGTCGTGGAGCTCGGGCCAACCGGCCTTGCGCTCGTAGCCGGAGTAGTTCCACCGCGCCCAGTCGCTCACGTCGCTGTGCTGCACGTGAACGGGGCCGATCGAAAACGACGACGACGGTGAGACCACCAAGTCCGGGACCACCAGCGCAAGGGACGCGACCATCGACAGCACCGGTACCGCCACGGCGCCGGGCGCCCACGGTGCAATGCGCGGGCGGAGCCGGGCTCCGCGTAGTGCGCGACCGCCCTCGCGCGCAGAAGCGGGTGGTGGGGCAACGCTCAACAGGGCGGGCGCGAGCGAAGCGAGCACCTCGGTCTCCGAGATCTGCAGTCGCAGGGCCCGCCACACACGGGCGACCAGCACGCCGGCCTCCGAGAAGGCGGATCCCACCACCAGGTAGACACACAGCCACCAAAAGGGCAGAAAGCGCACGTTGTAGAGCTTCCCTTGTGGATCGAGCCAGACTGCGATCGCCGAGAGCGCTCCGAGGATGCCAAGGACAGCTACAGCCCGATCGCGGCGCAGGAGAACGAAGACGAGGCCCGCGGCCGCGAACCCAAGCGCCCAGCGGTCGGCGGTTGGTGCCAGCAGGGCTGCGAAACTCGTGACCTTCACCCAGCCCATGTTCGTGCTGTAGGCCTGCTCCGTCACGAACGGCACCACCCACCACGACACGAGCAGCAGCCCGACGCCGATCGTGGACACCATCCACCAAAGCCTCCGCCAACTGAGCCCGGCAACCACCAGCACGACGAGCGCCCCCACCACCGCGAACAACGCCGTGAGCACGTGACAGAGGACGCAGGCGGCGAGCAACAGTGCCGCCGGCACGCGCATGCGGCCTGTGCGCATGCCGCGGATCGCGACACCGAGGAAGACGAGCGCGAGCGAGAGACCGAGCGAGTACGCGTACTCGCCTGCGAGCGTCGAGAAGAGGTTGCCCCCGTAGATGGTGAAGGTCTGGTCGAAGAGGAACGGCAGCGTCGCCAGGGCCAAGACGGCGGGGCGAGGGCGCTCCAGACCGGCGAGGCGACCGAACGCCCACGCGGCCACGGGAAGCGTGACGGAGCCGAGGATCGTCACGAGCTTGAACGCGATGTTGAAGGGGATGACGTATCCGGCCAGCGCGGCGAGCGTGTCGGGGAGGGGGAAGTAGAAGGTGTTCAGGGGGAACCCGTCGTAGGCGCCCGGGTCCCATCCGGTCACGTGCAGATGAGGCAGCAGGTTCGTCTTCAGGTACTGCGCCAACGCCACGTGGGCACCGGTGTCCCCTCCGGTCGTCGTGGTATTGGCGAGAAGCAAGCCCGGGTCCATCGCCCAGACGACCACGACGATGACAGCGACGACGGCACAGAGCGTCACGAGCGAGGGGGCGGCCGGCCGGCGCATCACCCCCCATCGTGCCCGACCAACCGACAGATCGTCGTTCAACCCGACTGCCGAGCGTGACTAGAGGCGGGGACGTGACTAGAGGCGGCTCAAGTGGACCATCCCGGTCGGGTACGCCACCACCAAGATCGCCACGAGGTTGAACGCCCCGTGGGCGAAGATGCACGGGCCGAGACGACGGAACCTGTACGCCATCCACGACAGCACGACCCCGAAAACCGCCAGACCGAGCAGCTCCAGGAGCTCGAAATGGGCCAGACCGAAGACGAGCCCCGTCGCGCAGCAGGCGAGCGCGGGACCGAGCAGACGACCGGCTCCACTGAGCAGTCGAAGGAACCCGCGCAGCACGAGACCCCGAAAGAGCATCTCCTCTATGACGGGGACCACCACCACCGTGAGGATGCCGATCACGACCAGCTCCGCACCCGGGAACCCTCCGGTCAGATGCTTGGCGGGCTGAGAGAGCCGCTTGGAGAGATGGGGGATGAATTGCTCGAGCGGCAAGTAGACAAGAGGTAGCAAGAACAGCTGGAAGGCGAGGCCCACGGCGGCGCCGACGACCACATCCCACGGTCGCACCTCGAGTCGCATGTCTCGACGGACGCTGCCCGTACCCCGGGCCCTGCTCGCCACGACGACCGCGCCCGAAAAACCGATCCACAGTCCGACCAGGCCACACACCACGACCCAGGCGGGCGGCACGGAGCGGCTCGCGAGCTGCGCGACGTTCGAGAGGTTCCCGGTAGCCGCCGCCGCGGCGTACAGCAAGGCCGCGCTGAGCACCTGTCCGAAGAGGAACCCGACGACGGCAATGACGAGCCAGGCACCCGCGTCCGCGCGCGTCCGGGGAGGCGAGCCGTCGTCGTCCGCGCTCGGCGCCGGTAGCTCGAGACGCTTCGCCCGCACCGGACGGGCCCACCGAGGCGACGCATGTGGACGACCACCGGGCGGTGAGTGGTCTTGGCCCTTCGGTGCACCGCCCGGCGGCGGACCTTCGGCGCGGGCCTGATGCGCCGCAGACGACGGACGGCTCCGGCGTGGCAAATTCGGTTCTTCCGCCCGTCCAGCGCCTTCGCAGCCCGTCGTCCCGCTGTGCACCCGGGCCACGTTATCCACGGTTCGCGTCGGGACCGCCCCGCAAGTGCATCAGGTACATGGGGGCAGCCTCGATAGTTGCATCGAGACAGCCTCGACCGTCGGCCCTCAGGTTCCTCTCGGGGCGGCCTCGACCAGTCGCCTCGCCGATGTCTCGGGATCGCTCGAGCTCATCTCAGTGAGGGTCGCGTCCCGTACGCACGGTCCGGGCTCCTGCGCCACGTGGCTCTCCTTTGCTATATGCGTGCTCGAGGGTTCACGGCACCTAGCATGTGGTAATGAGCCCGTTTCCCGACCGACGCCCGGGACGCCCCATGCCTGGCGGGTCTTCCAAGCCCGCGCCGGGAGGGGCAAACGGGTCGCAGTCCGGGGGCGACCGAAGCTGGCGCTGGGTGTTCGCCTTGCTGATACTCGCGGTCGTAGCAGTAGTGATCGTCCCGCCGCTTCTGTCGAAGCCTGCGGTCTCACAGATCGGCTACCAGAAGTTCGTAAAGACCCTGCTCCCGCAGCACGAGATCAAGACGGCGAACCTGAACAACGTCACAGGGGTCATCACAGGCAAATTGAAGGACGGCGTCAATTACTCGGTGAACGGCCCCAGCCCGGTGACGGACTCCGAGTTGAGCGTCCTGAGCAATGATGTGCCGTCGGGAAGTTTCAAGCCCAGCACTCCCACGCAGAGCGCATGGAGCCAGTGGCTGCCCACGATCCTCATCATGGCGATCGTCGTAGGGGTTTTCATCTGGTTCAGCCGCCGTGCCCAGGGTCAGATGACAGGGATGATGTCCATCGGTCGCTCACGCGCGCGCCTGTACACGACCGAGCGTCCGCGAACGACGTTCGTCGACGTGGCCGGCTACCAGGGCGTGAAGCTGGAGATCAGCGAGGTGGTCGACTTCTTGAAGTCGCCTCACCGCTTCAGGGACATCGGCGCCAAGATCCCGAAGGGGATCCTGCTGGTCGGTCCGCCCGGGAGCGGCAAGACGCTGTTGGCGCGCGCCGTTGCCGGCGAGGCCGGCGTTCCGTTCCTGTCGGTGAGCGGCTCTGACTTCATGGAGATGTTCGTGGGCGTCGGTGCCAGCCGGGTCCGCGACCTGTTCCAGACCGCCCGCAAGCAAGCCCCGGCGATCATCTTCGTCGACGAGATCGACTCCATCGGCCGCAAGCGCGGTGCAGGGCTGGGCGGCGGACACGACGAGCGCGAACAGACGCTCAACCAGATGCTGAGCGAGATGGACGGATTCGACCCCGCAGAAGGCGTGGTCATCATGGCCGCTACGAACCGCCCCGACATCCTCGACCCCGCCTTGCTGCGACCGGGACGCTTCGACCGCCAGATCGTCGTTCCCCTCCCCGACCTCGAGGAGCGACTTCCGATCCTGAAGGTGCACTGCAAGGACAAGCGGATAGGGCCCGACGTCGACCTCGAGCTCGTCGCCCGCGGCACCCCGGGGATGAGCGGCGCCGACCTGGCCAACCTGGTGAACGAAGCCGCGCTCCACGCGGTGCGTCGAGGATCGCACCAGGTGGAGATGCGCGACTTCGAGGCGGCGCGCGACCGAGTCCTCATGGGCCAAGCGCGAGAGAGCCTGGCGCTCTCAGAAGCTGAGAAGGAGCGGGTCGCATTCCACGAGGGGGGCCACGCCGTGCTGGCCTACGTGCTTCCTCACGCCGATCCCGTCCACAAGGTCACGATCCTCCCCACGGGAATGGCCCTCGGCGCCACCCAACAGTTGCCCCTCGAGGAACGGCACATCTACCCACGCGAGGTCATCGACGACTCGCTCGCGGTTCGAATGGGCGGTCGCGCCGCCGAGCTGCTCGTCTACGGCGACCTGTCGACGGGCGCCAGCAACGACCTCGTGGGGAACACGGAGATGGCCCGGAAGATGGTGCGTGAGTGGGGGATGAGCGAAGAGCTCGGCCCGATGGCCTGGGGGTCGCAGGGCATGGTCTTCCTCGGCGAGGACCTCTTGCACTCGCGCGACTACTCGGAGGACACAGCGCGCGTCGTCGACGCCGAGGTGTCGCGCATCCTGCGTGTACAGGAGGAGAGGGCCATCGAGCTGCTCAGCCGACACCGTGGCGGTCTCGACGCGGTGGCCAGAGGGCTGTTGGAGCGTGAGACGTTGGACGGGGCCGAGGTCGCGAAGCTGGTCGACGCCGCCTACGGACGACCCGTGCACGACACGGACGTGAGCGCGGTTCCCCACTTCGCCCCGCCCGAGCCGGCCGCCCACGACACCACGTCTGCTGCTCAGGGCCCGCAGCCCGGCTCGGCCGCGCCGGCCGACTTGGGTCCGAACGGCGGAGCGGATCGACAAGCCGACGGGGGTCCGAACGGCGGAGCGGGATCGAGCGGTTCAGGCACCGAGAACGTCGCTGCCGACGACGCCGCACCGCCGCCCAATGGTGCCGTCGCAGAGGCCGAGGCGACGGGCCCCTCGGCACGCAAGAACCCGAAGTGAGCCCCTGACGACAAGCACCTCAACCGAGGGCGAAGCAGGGGACGACGACGGCACCGGGTGCACCGGTCGCAGACGCGTCGAGCTCGACGGCGACCGGGCCGCTCGCCTCCACGAGAAGCGGCACCACTCCGAGCGGTGAGCCGGGTTGCGGGGTCGCGATCAGGGGCCTGCCCGGCTGCACGACCCGACGATCAAGGCCTGCGAGCGGGACCCCGCGCACCGCGCTTCGGACCGTGACGACGACTGGGTGCGAAGAGAGCCCCGAGATCGCAAGAGACGAAGCACCCGTACCCGGAGGGATCACGGCCGGCAGAAGTGCCCGGTGGGCACCACCCGCGACACCGTGCACCTGACCTGCTCGAGGGAAGGCTGAGCCTGCCTGGGCGAGGACCTCGCGATCGACCACGATCCCCACTCCACCGGCAGCGTGGAACTCGAGTGAGTAGGGACCGGAGGTCGGGATCCGCATCTCGTGCTCGGCTACGAGCTCGGATCCCGAACGAGGCGCGACCCGTAGCGACAGCGGCTGTTCCGCACCTTGCGCGAGCCCTACCTTCACCGAGACCGAGGCTTCGTGGTCAGACGGGTTGAACACGTGGAACACCAAGCTCCCGCCGGGCGGGTCGAGGTTCTGCGGGAACTCCCACTCCGAGACGGGCGAACGCACACCGAGAAGGAGGGACGACCCACCACCTCCTCCCGCCTGCGGTGTCGACTGCAGCTCGGCGGCGACCACCGTTCCCGACGAGGTCGAGATCTCGGCCGCCACCTCCGGGTCGTCGAGCAGGTGGTCACCGACGTTCTCGACCACGAGTGAACCGCCGGCCACCGCTATCCCCTGGTACGCCGGAGGCTGCACCACGCCGGCAGAGGACGAGTCCAAGGTGATGTTCACCACGGCGTCGGTCGTAGAGGGGTTGTACAAGGACAGAGAGAGGCTCGCTCCCGAGGCGGTCGAGCCGTGCGCGAAGTACCAGTTCGACGACGTCGACGAGGCGCACGGGGCGCTGCTCCACCCGAGCGGGCCGGTCACCACCTCGGACACGCCCACACCCCCACCGTCCAACAGGACCGTGGCCGCCACCCAGGACCCCTGTGCCACCTGCGCCGGCACCACGCCGATCTGGCCCTCGGCGGGGACCGAGACCCGAGTCGAACGGTCAGCTCCACCCGTGGGCGCAGCCAGGACGGTCCCGCTCACCGCATGGGCGGTCGCATTGGTGAGAACCAGCGTGCCGAGCGCTCCCCCACCGGTGCCGCTCCCCCCGACGCAGAACCAGGCCGAGGACTCCGCGTCCGAGGAGTTGACCGTCGCCCAGGTGGCCGAGCCGGCCGCAGGAAAGCTGGACGAGCCCGAGCGCCCCACCAAGCCGTCGGCCGTCGCGACTCCCGCCACGATCGCGACGACCGCGAACAGCAGCCGCAGGCGCCGGCCGACCTCGCCCACGAAGAGCCCCTGGAGCCGGTGAGACGACGACTCGCTCGCAGCCACCGGCTCGGCGTGCGAACCCGACTGGCTCATTCGAGGCCCTCGACGGTGGAGACGCCATGGTCGACCCCGCGCCCGCTCCATCTCCCGAGCCACCGCCCGCTCCATCTCCCGAGCCGCCTGCGCCACCTCCCGAGCCACCGCCTGCGTCCGCTGAGCGCGCCGAGCACCACGACCCAAAGCACCACCTCGGCACCGACCGCCAAACCGTGGCGCCATGACCCCGAGAAGCGGACGGTCACGGTTGCGGGACGGACCAACCTGAAGCTCGCCGCGTACCCGAACGCGAGCTGCGCGCGCTGGTTCTGTGCTGTGGAACCCACCAGCTGCCACGTGCTCGCCGGGGCAACAGCATCGAAGATCGTCCCGGCATCGACGCGCCCTGTCACGTGCGTGGAGCCGGGTGCGCTCCGAAGCACGGCGCGCCAGCCGGATAGAGCAGGCGAGGAGCCAGGTGCAGGGGCACCGGACGCGGTCGAGCTCGGAGCCGTGCTCGTCGCGCCGTGCCCGGCGCCGGCGCGCCCCACGGGCGAGGAGGGGCGCAGCGCGCGCTCGGGCAGGGCGGCGTCGTCGACGAAGACCTCGAACCCCGACTGGCTGATCAACTGGCGCAGATCGATCTGTCTCGCCAGGCCCGTAAGCAGATCCGAGGGCGGAGAGCGGCTCAGGGCCGGCTGCGACCCGACGGTCGACGGGCCCAGGGTGTTCACGACCACCACGTAGCGGACCGCGTACGGCGCCAGCAGGTACCCGAGACGAACCGTCTCGGCGGACTCGGCGAGCCGCACCGCCGCGCCGACGGCACCGGCCGGGCCCGGAGACGACCCCGGCCACAGAGAGGTCGCGTCACCGAGCCCGTTCTCGCTGAGCTCATAAGCGAGCCCCGTCGAAAGCTGCCACGCCCCTCCTGGTAGAACCGCCGGGTCGCCGAGCCACAGCACCCGGAAGTTCCCCGGTGACCGCTGCGCCATCCATGAGGTGGCCTCGCCGTAGCCGTTGGCCGGCAAGTCCCAGCGACCCGACGCCGAAGCCTCGAGCACGGGCAGGGTGGCGACAAACCCAAGGAGGGCCGCCAGTCCCGCCGCCGCCTGGCGCCAGCCGAACCGGTAGCCGGGCAGGTCCTCCTCGAACGCGGCCACGCCAAGGCCCACGGCCATCGCGACCCCGACACCCGCCGGCACGAGCATCACCTCACCGGGCACCGACAGCGCGCCCAGCCAGCCCCGACCACCCGCCCAGGCGCAGGTCCACGCCAACCCTGCCAGGACCCAGGCTCGACCCGCCCAGACGAGGCGCACGCCGGACCCGATGAGGAGGGGCAGCACGGCCGCGAGAACGAAACCCCAGGCGAGGGGGGTGTCCCCGATGGGCCCGACCCCCAGGTGCAACAGCGCGCCCCATGTGGCACCCGAGCGCGGCGCGGAGGCCAGCCCGGCGAGCTCCTGCCATCGCGCAGGGCCCGCCAGCACAGATACCGACCAGGGCGCCAGCAGCACCGTGGTGACCGCCGTCGCCCCGACCCCCACGGCCACGACCCGTCCCGAGGACTTGAGCGCACCTCGTCCACCCACCACGAGCGTGCCAAGTGCGAGCCCGGCGGTCAGCACCAGGGTCAGCACCGCACCAGAGGGAGCCAACGACGTCAGAAGCGCCTCGAGCACGCCCAGCCCGAGGGCGCGCCCCGCAAGGGTCGTCCTCCACCGGGGAGCCCTCCTGCCGGCGGCACCAGCACCGCTACGTGCGAGCAGGGCAAGCGGCTCCGACCCGACGGCGGGTCCCCCCGAGATTCGTCCCGCGCCAACCTCGGGGCCAACCTCGGGGCCAACCTCGGGGCCGTCCTCGGAGCGATCTCGAGGCGAGCTCGCCGAGGCGCGTGCGAGGCGCACCACGATCCACGGGCAAGCCGCGTACGCGAGGAGGGCGTCCCAACGCCCGGTGGCGAGGGCGTCGTAAGGGAGCGGGACCACGAGGTAGGCAACCGACGAGGCCACCCGCGCCCATACCGATCCGAAGCCGCCGACCAAACGAGACATGCCGAGCGCGCCCAGCGGGATGCAGCCGAGCACCACGATCTTCTGCAACAACCCCACCCCTCCGAAGAGGACGAGGCCCCCCAGACCCAAGATCCCCGTCCCCGGCGTGGCAGCGCTCGTGGTCCCGACACCGGACGGCTGCCATCCCGACGTGAAGTGGTGGAGGAAAGAGCTCCACGAGGCGAAAGGCAACAACTGGCCCACATAGGGGAACCCGCTCCCGACCAACTGCCGACTTCCGAAGACCAGGACCAAGATGACAGCCGCCCATACGACGACGCGCGCCGAGCGCGTGGCACGCTCCCTGATGCACCGCTCGGCGTCTGCTGCGGCGGTGGTCCCACCCTCTGCGTCCTCTGTCTCGTCGATGTGCCCGAGGCGAGCCGCGCGCCTCCCGTACGTCACGGCTCGGCGCAGGTAGGCGAGCAAGCGCGCGCTGCCGTGCAGCTGGAGCCGACGCACCGACGCGTCGTCGAGCCTGCGCGTCGCTTGTACCTTGGCGCGCGCCTCACGCAGCGTCGCACGCTCGGTGACGTTCCAACGCCATGCATGGACCACCGCCGCAGCCCTGTCGCGATGACCCGTGGCCCACGCGACGAGGATCTCGGCCGTCGACGACACCGCCAGCTGTGGCAACACCCGAAAGCGGTGAAAGTGCCCGTAGTTCTTGAGAACGGCGCGCAGTTCGTGACGCCGTTGCAATGACTGCAAGGTCACCTGCTCCGTGCGCGTTCGAACGCGGCGAGCGCGCAGCACTCTGCGCCTGCGAGCGGGCGCGCCTTCGGCTTCGTCGGCTGCGCGCTGCGACCTGCCCTCGACATCGTGGCCATGCACCGACGAGGCGTCGAACAGGCGCGGAACGGCGTTGCGGACGTCGTCGGGCAGGCCTCGGCGCCCCGAGGCCAGCAGCTGCAGGTGGCGAACCCGGGCCCCGGGCGCGACCATCACCCTCGCGCCCGCCACCTGCGCCCGCCAGCAGAGATCGAGGTTCTCGCCCATCGCGAAGATCTGAGGGTCGTACCCGCCGATCTCCGCGAAGAGATCGGCTCGCACGAGCGTGCATCCGCCGGGCGCCAGGAACACGTCGCGCACCGAGTCATGCTGGCCGTGGTCGATCTCGCCAGGCTCGATCCGGTCGACGATGGCGCCTCCCTTGTCGACCGTCATGCCCACGTGGAGCAGGCCCCGGGGGTCCTCCCAGCGAACGTACTTCGGGGCGATCACACCGGCGTTCGAACGGAAGGACTCCTCGACCATGATGCTCAGCGCCTCGGGGTCAGGCGCTATGTCGTCGTGACAGAACAGGAAGTGCGAGGCCCCTTCGACCATCTGAAGCACCGTGTTGGCGCTCGCCCCGAAACCCAGGTTGCGCTCGAGGCGCCGTACGTAGGCGCCTGGCGCCACGGCCGCCACCCGGTCGGTGAGGTCTTCGACGCCGACGTCGAGGATCAACACCGACAGCTCCGGGTAGTCCTGAGCGGCGAGAGCCGCCAGCTCCTCCTCGAACCACTCCCCCGGGTCGCACGCCACGACCACAGCGACGACTTGAGGAGCCAGCGCCTCCGGGGTCTGCATACAGGATCTCGAGGCTACCCTGGCCAACTGCTTGCAACTGTTAGCAGAATCGTTACAATGGCTAGCACAGTCCACGGGGGGCTTCGTGCCCACCCCGGGAGCAGGCCTGCGACCCACGCCGTGGCACGAGACAGGACGAAAGGGAGGACGACGAGATGCCCGAGATCAACGAAGTCACCGGTGAGATGACCCGCATCGCGCGCGAGACCGCCTACCTCGCGGTGGGCCTCGGGGTACTCGGTCTGCACCGCGCGCAGGTGCGCCGCCAGGAGCTGATGAAGCATCTGGCGGAGCCGAGGGGCCACGGCTCCGAGCACCTCCAAGCGGCGCGTGGCGAGATCACGAAGCGTGTGAAGGTCGTGGACCAGGCCGTCGAGCAGGTGATCGGCCGGGTCGAGGCGTCGCTGAAGCCGATCGAGGACCGGCTTCCCACCCAGGCCCGGGACCTGGTCGAGCAGGTGCACGCGAGATCACGCGAAGCGCGTGAGCAGCTGCGCAACGTCGTGCGGGGCATGGCCGCCTAGAAGTCACGACCGCCACGCGCGCTAAGGCCTCCGGTGGTACGCCCCGACGCGCGTCCTGGCGTCTACCGGCGTCTACTTCCGTCCGCGCCGCGGGGGGCCGAGCTCACGTGACCTTCTCGCCGCAGTGATCGAGCACGTCACGAAGCGTCCTGGCGAGGTCGATCTCGGGCTCCCAGCCGGTGGCCGCGTGCAACTTGCCAGGGTCGCCGCACAGCACCGGGACGTCGACCGGCCTGGCGAGGGCGCGGTCCACGACCAATCGCAGGTCCACGCCCGCCAGCTCCAGCAACGTCCGAGCGACCTCCTCGATCGACACGTCGTGTCCCGAGCACACGTTATAGACCTCGCCGGCAGTCCCCCTCTCCACCAATAGCCGGTACGCGCGCACGACGTCGCGCACGTCGGTCAAGTCGCGCCGTGCTCCCAAGTTGCCCACGGGGATGCTCTTGGCACCCGAAGAGCGTGCCTCGATGATGTGCGAAGCCAGGGACGGGACGACGAACCCTGAGGCCTGTCCGGGGCCGACGTGGTTGAACGGCCGGACGCGCACCACGGGCAACCCGTAGCCCAGGTGGGCCTGGATGGCCAGGAACTCGGTGGCGACCTTGCTCGCCCCGTAAGGAGTGACGGGCGCCAGTGGCGTCTCCTCGCGCACCGGCAGCTCCTCCTCGGTCACGGACCCGTACACCTCGGCCGAGCTGGTGATCAGCACCCGCGGTGCCCGTGCACAGGCTCTCGCGGCCTCGAGGACGTTCAGCGTGCCGAGCGCGTTCACCCGGAACACCTCACCCGGATCGTCCCACGAGCGCCCCACGTGTGTCAGGGCCGCCAGGTGGTACAGCGCGTCGGGCGCCGCAGCGATCACGGCCTCGCGAACGGCCACTGCGTCGGTTATCTCCACCTCTCGGTCGATCGGGACCACCTGGTCCCCCTCGGCACGCAGGTACGCGATGAGCCACGTCCCGACGAAGCCTCTGCCGCCGGTGACGAGCGCGCGCACGCGGCGCACCTTAGAGCGCGCGCGGCCGGCCTGCCGCCCAGCGGTAGGCCATCACGTGGGCGTCGGCGCTGGCCTCCCACGAGTAGCGAGATGCGACCTCGAGCCCCAGCCTCCGCCGTTCGGCGACACCGTTTCCCCTCAGGACCGCGCCGAGCGCTTCAGCGAGGTCGCCGACCGAGCCTGCAGCGACCGTGAGCGCGGCGTTCCCCGCAAGGTCCGCCATCACGGTGCCCGAGGTCGTCACGAGCGGCGCCCCGCAGGCCAGAGCCTCGAGAGCGGGCAGCCCGAAGCCCTCCTCCTTGGCCGGGTAGGCCACCACAGCTGCCCTGCGCAACAGCGCCGGCACCGCGTCGTCGTCCACGTAGCCGACACGCGTCACACGATCGCCGTGGCGGGACGAGGCGACCTGTCGATCCACCTCTCGTGCTCCCCACCCCGGTTTGCCGGCGAGGACGAGCGACAATTCGCGCTCTTGGCGTGCGAGGAGGTCGAACGCGGCCACGAGCTCGGGGACCGCTTTACGCGGCTCGAGGGTACCGAGGAACAGCACGTACGGCTCGCTCACGCCCAGCGACGCGATGAGATCCTCGTCGCCTCTGCCCACGTCGGTAGAGGTGCCTGCATCGTCATGGCTGTGCGCGGCCGGTTTGAAACGCTCCAGGTCGACACCGAGGGGGACGACGAAGACACGGCCGGCGGGACGACACAGCTCCTCGAGGCGCTCGGCGGTCCTGCTGCTGTCACAGAGCAACGCGCTCGAGCGACGCGCCGCCACTCGTATCGCTCGGCGGAAGACGAGCACCTTCGTGCGCTCGTGCCATTCGGGATGGTCGAAGAACGTGAGGTCGTGGATTGTGACGACGAGCGGCACCCTCGCACGCTCGGGCATCGTGTAGTGAAGACCATGGTGCACGCCGACTCCCGCGCGAGAAAGGAGCCCCGGAAGGCGTAGTTGCTCCCAGGCGAGACGAGCCGGTCGCGCCGAAGGAGCTTTCGCGCGCACGACGGCCGAGTCGTCGCGTACTGACCATCTCCTCGAGTCGTCGCGCCTGCACCACAATGTGAGATCCACGTCCTCACGATGCGCCAGCACGCGCACGAGGTCGAGGGCGAACCTGCCGACGCCCACCGCCTGTCGGGGCACGGCGCTCACGTCGAGCGACACCGACACATGCCCCGGAACACCCCCTGTCACCGAGCCGGTCATGAAAGCGAGTCCCAGAGCCTCACGTAACGCCGGGCGGTCGTGGCCCAGGTGAGCGCCTGCGCACGGATGCTCCCGGACGATACGAGCTGGCGGCGGATCCCCTCGTCCGTTGCCACCTCCACCAGGGCCTCCGCGATGTCCTCGACGTCCAGGGGGTCGACCTCCATGGTGGCGTCACCTGCGCTCGGCACGTGGCTGGCGACCACGGGGGTCCCTTCGCGCATCGCCTCGAGAGGCGGAAAACCGAAGCCCTCGACCAACGGGACGTAGACGAGCAGACGCGCCCGCCGGTACAGCGCGACGAGCGTGGCTCCCCCCACCTCTCCCGCTAGGACGACGCCGGGTCCCCGAACGACCCCCTCCCCCCATCCTTGCGGGCCCACCACCACGAGGGGCCAGGGCTCGGAGAGGCGCGCTCGGGCAAGCCTGTAGGCCTCGAGCAGGCGTGAGAGGTTCTTTCGCGGCTCCAGCGTGCTGACCGACAGCAAGAACTCGCCTTCCACGCCGAGACGATCGAGCAATTCCTGCGAAGCCGCGAGGTCCGGGGGCGGAAGGTGATCGCACCCCAAGGGGATCACGTGCACCCTGTCCTTCGGCGCCCCCGCCGCGAGGAGGTCCCGGGCGACCGCTTCACACGTCGCCACGAGCGCGTCGGCGTGACGCAGCGCCCGTCGCAATGCCGCCTCGTGCCATCTCCTGCCCCGTGGAGGAAACGCCTCCGGAACCTGCCGCCACGAGAGGTCGTGGACGGTCACTGCGAGCCGTGCGCCGCGCGCCGGGGGCACGGCGAAACTCGACCCATGCACGACCTCGAAACCCTTCGGGACGTCGATCAATCGCCTGTCCCAGGCCCGGGTCATGAGCGGACCGGGCAGCGCGCTCTGCAACACCGGCCAACCGAGCTCGCGTAGCGGGTCGGGTCCGCGAGGAGCGCGACTCGCGTAGAGGGTCACCGCGGGCGTCGTCTCGAATTCGCCGTTCGAAGTGGCGAGCCCTTCGAGCAGGCCCCGGATCATCGAACCGATCCCGCCGGGGACGTGACGACGCAACTGCTCCACGACGAGCAGAACCCGCGCCCGGCTGCTCATGTGGCGGCCGCCGCATAGAGATCCGCCAACCCCGCGGCGCACGCCTCCCAGGTGAACGAACCGGCACGGCGCCGTCCGCGCTCGGTGAGAGCCGAACGGGCCGCTTCGTCGCACAAAGCCGTGCGAAGTGCGTCGGCAAGGGCGTCGACGTCACCTGGAGCCGCGAGCAGAGCGCCGTCGCCCACCACCTCCGGAATCGCTCCTGCGGCCGTGGCCACCACGGGTACGCCGGCGGCCATCGCCTCGAGTGGGACGAAACCAAAGCCCTCGTACACCGACGGGTACGCGACCACCGCAGCACCGGCGAAGAACCGGCCCATTCGAGCGGGTGACACATAACCGAGCCGTACGATCCGGCCGGGCCGGCGCAGAGCCCCGAGCGCGATGTCCAGGGCGGCGGTACCCCAGCCGTCGGCACCGGCTATGAGGAGCGCCACGTCGTCGAGCTTCTCGGTCAGGACGTCGAAAGCGCGTACCAGAGCCGGATAGTCCTTTCGCGGCTCGATCGTGCCCACCGCCAGCACGTAGCGAGTGGTGCCGGCCGGCAACAGATCGACGAGATGCGTCTCGGCGTCGGGACCGCCAGTCGACTCGCGAACGCGGCCGTGGTCGGGGACGCCGGGATGCACGGCGCGCACTCTGCTCGGGTCGACGCCGAGTTCGGCCACGACCTCCTCGGCCACGAACTGCGAGTCGGTGTGCACCCAGGCACCCGCTGCCGCGGCGCGGCGCACCAGACGCGGGAACTCGAGCGTAGAAGCGTCGCAGAGCTGCGGATAACGAAGGGTGGTGAGGTCGTGCACCGTCACCACGCGCGCGGCGTGGCGTGTCGGGGGCACGACGTAATTGGTGCCGTGAACGACATCGACCGGACCGATGAACCACTCGACGGGCGGCCCCGGCAGATGCGACCAGGCCAGGTGCAACGGGCGAGCGGGCATGGCACGCTGAGCGCTGCGCACGCCGTGTGGAAGCAGACCGACCAGCTCGCGGCGGCGCCGCCAAGATACGGCGAACGCCGCCACGTCGAGCTCGTGGCGCTCCACCAGAGCTCCGAGCGCCCCTGCACAGAACGCGCCGACCCCGGTTCGCTCTCCCAGAAGGGGCGTGGCATCGAGGGCCACCTTGAGGAGATCGCGGTCGATGCTGCCGGCTGCGTGCACTCGCCGAGCCTTGCACAACGGCCCGATAGCCTGTCGACGGTGATCACCGCGCTCGCCGGAGGAGTGGGTGCCGCACGCCTCCTGCGCGGCATGCTGCGCACCGTGAGCGCGTCCGAGGTCACAGCCGTGGTGAACACCGGCGACGATACCGTCCTTCACGGCCTCTACATAAGTCCCGACCTCGATACCGTGACCTACACACTGGGAGGTCTGAACGACGACGAACGCGGCTGGGGCTTGGCAGGTGAGACTTGGAACGTCATGGAAGCGCTCGAACGGATCGGCGGCGAGACATGGTTCAGCCTGGGCGACCGGGATCTCGCCACGCACCTGTACCGGACCCAGCGACTCGCGAGCGGCGCCTCTTTGTCCCAGGTGACTGCCGAGATCACCGACGCGTTCGGAGTGGAGGCTCGCCTCCTTCCCATGTCGGACGACCCGGTGCGCACCTTCCTCCAGCTCGCCGGCGGCCCGGAGATCTCTTTTCAGGACTACTTCGTGCGGCGCCATCACGACGTGCCCGTAGAAGCGGTGCGTTTCGACGGCGCCGCTCGGTCATCGCCGGCGCCCGGAGTGCTCGGAGCGCTCGAGCGAGCCGACAACTTGGTGATCTGCCCCTCGAACCCTGTCGTCTCGATCGGCCCGGTCCTGGCCGTGCCCGGAGTGCTGGACGCGCTGTCCGCCCGGCGCAAAGACGTGGTGGCGGTCTCGCCCATCGTCGCCGGTGCCGCGCTGAGGGGTCCCGCGGACAGGCTTCTCGTCGAGCTCGGACACGGGTCGTCGGTGGTGGGAGTGGCGCGGCTCTATGCGCGGGTGGCCGCCACGCTCGTCATAGACGAAGCCGATGCAGACCTCGCATCCGAGGTCGAGGCGACCGGAGTCCGCTGCGTGGTGTCGCCGACGATTATGCAAACCCCGGACCATGCGGCGAAGTTGGCACGCGTCGTGCTCGGCGCCGCAGCAGCTCCCGCATCGAGCTCGAGATGACGCGAACCCCTCGGGCACCCGGCGCCTTGACCGTGACACCGGTGACAGGACTCGGGGAGATCCACCGTGGAGGCGACCTCGCGCGACACATCGCGCGGCACGCGCAGCTCGTCGACGGCGACGTGGTGGTGGTCACACAGAAGATCGTCTCCAAGGCAGAAGGCCGGATAGTGTCGCTGAACCCCGAGGACCCGAACGAGCGCCAGCGCTTGATCGAGAGTGAGGCCGTGCGCGTGCTGCGCCGGCGCGGTGGGCTTCTCGTGACTCAGACAAAGCAGGGGTTCATCTGTGCGAACTCCGGCGTCGACCTCTCCAACGTGAAGCCGGGGTTCGCTGCGCTGCTCCCCGAGGACCCGGACCGTTCCGCCAGACGCATCCGCGACGCGCTTCGTGCCGCCGCCGGGGTGGAGGTCGCCGTGGTGGTCTCCGACACCTTCGGTCGGCCCTGGCGCCGCGGAGTCGTGAACGTCGCCATCGGCTGCGCGGGACTAGGAGCGATCCTGGACCTGCGTGGGACGGCCGACACGTTCGGCCGTGAGCTCGTGGCCACCGAGATCTGTGTCGCCGACGAGCTCGCGTCGGCAGCCGAGCTCGTCATGGGAAAGGCGGATCAGATCCCTGTGGCGGTCGTGCGCGGGGTCGATCAGAAATGGCTGCGGACCGGTTCGATCGCTTCGGAGGTCATCCGCCCTCCCGCCGAAGATCTCTTCCGTTGACCGCAGCACTTCTTTGACGGCCGCTCTTGACGGCCGCTCTTGACAGCGCGAGCTCACTTGCGCCGCAGGTGGCCGAAGACGGCCTGTACCCCTTCGGCCAGTGACGTCCAGGGCTTCCAACCGAGATGGATCGCTGCGCGCTCAGGATCGAGGGCGTTGCAGCGAAGCTCCCCTGGTCTCGCGGGGGCGTGGGCGGGCGGCGTGCTCACCCCGGCTCGGTCGGCCATCACCGTCGCCAACTCGTTGACCGACACCTGCAGGCCCGTACCTATGTTCAGCAGGAGGCCACCACCGCGTGTAGACGCGCGCACGAACGCGTCGACCACGTCGTCGACGTAGACGAAGTCCCGGGTCTGATCGCCGTCGCCGAAGATGGTCACCGTCTCACCCCGCAGCAGCCGGTCGGCGAAGATCGCCACCACGCCCGCCTCGCCATGGGGGTCTTGGCGTGGCCCGTAAACGTTCGCCAACGCAAGGGCGCAGAACTCGACCGCGTGAAGCTCGCGATAGGCGAAGAGGTAGTCGACGGCCGACTTCTTCGACACGCCGTAGCAGGACAACGGCCGCTGCTCGTGCGACTCGCGCAGGGGGAGGTCTTCTGGAGGTGCTTCGCCGTAGAGAGTCCCCCCGCTCGCCGCTAGCACCACCCGGGCGCCACCGGCGGCGCGTGCTCCCTCGAGCACCCGAAGCGTCCCGAGGATGTTGACCTCGGCGTCGAACACGGGGCGCTCGACCGAGACCCGCACGTCTGCCTGGGCGGCCAGGTGGTAGATGACGGCGGGCCGGCTCCGGGCGATGACCTCCACCAGCTCGCCCGAGCGGACGTCCAGCTGGTGAAAGGTCATCTCGTGCGCAGGCTCCGCGCGCGCCTCAGCCAGGTTCACCAAGGACCCGGTGCTGAGATCATCCACGACATCCACGTGATGACCCTCCGCGAGCAACCGGTCCACGAGGTTGGACCCGACGAAACCAGCGCCTCCCGTGACCATCACCCGGGAGTTGTCGCGTGTCACAGCGACACCTCGAGGCGATCGTCTCGGATACCGGAGCGCTCGGAGGATCGCGCTGCGCGTTCAGCGGTCACTTCGCCACCTCGGCAGGGACACGACCTGCCACCAGGTGGGTCCGTGGACACAGGATCTGCCCGTCCCCGATCACGGTGAGCGGCTCGAGCTCGCAACGTTCCCCCACACAAGAGCCGTGCCCGACGATCGAGCCGAAGACGCGCGCCCCGGCGCCGACGCGAGCACCCGCCAGCAGCACCGAACCTTCGACCACGGCCGAGGCTTCCACGATGCAGCGCGCGCCCACGACGCTTCGGCGGACGCTGCTGCCGGCGGCCGTCTGGGCCCCATCCCCGACCAACGTGCAAGGACCCAGTTCACCGCGCACCTCGGGAGCTCCGAGCGCCCACACCTGCGTTGCCAGGCTTCGCGCGCCGGGAGCCGGGAGCGACCCTCGAGTCCCGTCGAGCAGATCGAAGTTGGCGCGCAGGTAGGCATCGGGAGTCCCGATGTCCAGCCAGTAGGCGTCGCTCGCCTGCGCGTAGAGCACACCCTGCACGGCCAGAGCGGGAAACGTCTCGCGCTCGATGGAAGCTCGCCTGCCCCTCGGGATCCGTTCGAGCACCTCAGGCTCCAGCACATAGGTGCCGGCGTTGATCAGGTTCGTCGGTGCCCCGCCCGGCGGAGGCTTCTCGATGAACGAGACGACCCTGTCCTCGTGATCGACGGGTACCACGCCGAAGCGCGACGGATCATCGACCGCAGTCAGGTGGATCGTCGCCGCCGCGCCGTGTCGGCGGTGAAAAGCGACCAGGCCCGAGATGTCAACGTCAGTGAGCACGTCCCCGTTCACGACGACGAAGGTCCCTTGCACCCCTACCACGTCGGCTGCGAAGCGGACGGCCCCTGCCGTATCCAGGGGTTCGGGCTCCACCGCGTACGACAGCCTCACCCCGCCAGCCACACCCTCCGGATAGGCGGCCATAAAGGCATCCGGTCGGTACCCGAGCGACAGGACCACTTCGTCGACCCCGTGCCCCGCGAGCTGAGAGAGGACCCGTTCGAGCATCGGCACCTCGGCGATCGGGAGCAACTGCTTCGGCGTCGTAGCGGTGAGGGGACGAAGCCTCGTCCCCTCACCGCCCGCCAGGACGATGGCTTTCACGTGGTCGGCTGCCGACCGTCACCTACTTCTCTCACGGCTTCGTGGTGGTCGTGGACGGAACGGTCGTGGTGGTCGTGGACGGAATGCTCGTGGACACCGACGGGGTCGTTGTGGTGGTGGTGCTCGGTGGAGATATGAGGTTGAGCATGTTCGTGATCGTCTGGGCACTGGGCTTTTGGATCGACGCACCTGGCGGCAAGAAGGCGACCGTGATGAGCTGATCGTTCGTGAGCCGGAGCGTCGAGGGGTCGCTCACCATCACCGGGTGGTTCGATCCCGCCCCGCTGAAGCTGGGCCACATCTGCACCTGCACGTCTGCGCGCCTATGAGCGTTGGACGTGCCCGCCGGGCACGTGTCGCCGTTGTGGTACGTGCCTTTCCCCGGCAACTTCAGCGTGCTCGAGGTGAGCTCCAACCCGCGGTAGCTCTGCACGAAACGCCCGAGGGTGGCGTTGGCGCCTGCGTCGACCTTGCTGGTCGGCTCGACTCGGATGACGCCGTCGCCCTCGGTCTTGATGCCGGGGCTGGTCTTCGTAGTGGGGTTGGCAGGCAAGGTCGACTGGGCACCGCAGACGTCGAACGCCAGCGCCGCGTACCAGTGGGTGCCCACGACCGGCTGGACGCCCGAAGAGGGGTGTTGGTGCTCGTAGCGGCTGTAGACGACCAGCGCCACCCCGACCAGGCAGATGAGCACGAGGCTCATGTACCAGCGAGTAGGCGCCTGGCCGCGATAGGTCCGACCACCACCCGTGGCGGCGGCGCGCGCCACCCATCTCCCTGTGCCCTTGTTGGCCATGATCGGCTCGCCACCCTAGTCCGGCACCCGTTCAGGCACCTTTTCGCTGGCTCTTCGCCTGACAGCTTGCGTGGCACATGCCGCGACGAGACGGAGCGCGAGAAGTGCGGCCGCGCCCGGCAGCGCCGCCCGGCGCCAGCCGCTGGTGCTTCGCGAGGCAAACCGGTATGCCGAACGGTGGTGGGCGAGGAGCATGCGATAGGGGTGCCGGGAGGTGGAGAGCCCCTGCAAATGCGTCACCACCGCCTCTGGGACATAGGCGACCCCCCATCCGGCCTGACGCGCTCGCCAGCACAGGTCCACGTCCTCGGCGTACATGAAGTACGCCTCGTCGAACCCACCGAGCTCGCGCAGCGCACGCCTTCGAGCAAGAAAGCACGCACCGGACACCCAGTCCACCGCGGTGGGCTCGGTCAAGTCCAGGTCCTCCATCCTGTACCTGTCCGTGAAGCGGTTACCCGGAACCAGCTGGCCCAGGAGCACGTGGCCGACGCCGTCGGCGAGGGAGGGGAACCGTCGCGCTGAGGGGTAACGGGTGCCGTCCGGCTCCTCGAGGCGCGGGCCCGCGATGGCGAGCGTGGCGTCGGCGGCCAGGGCCTCCTCGAGCACGTCGAGAGCTCCGTGGTGCAAGGCGACGTCGGGGTTGGACACGAGAACCATCTCAGAGGCAACAGACGCGATCCCGCGGTTCGCCCCCGCCCCATAACCGAGGTTCACACCTGTTCTGAGGACCCGGACCTCGGGATCGATCTGTGCCAGTGCGCCGAGGGAGCCGTCGCTCGAGGCGTTGTCCACCACCACCAGCTCCGCCACGCCCTCGGCGCGAAGAGACGCCACGCACTCCGAGAGGGACTCTCCCGCGTTGTGGTTGACCACGACCGCGCCCACGACGGATCCGGACCGACCTCGAGCGCCACCCCGGACACGTGACCGCGCCCGATCCGAGGTGCCCGCCGAGGGGTCCGGCGCCGTCGAACTCACCGCCAGGTCTGCCGGGTCAGCCAGGGGCGCGACGACGTCACGAGCGCCAGGAGACGGTCCGCACCTCGAGCAGGCGCTCGAGCCCGTCATGCCAATCCGGCAACAGGGGCATTCCCGCCAACCTCAGTGCGGCGTTGTCGAGGACCGAGTTGGCGGGCCTCGGGGCGGGACGCGGAGGCTCGAGCTCCGCCGTCGAGATCGGCTCCGCACGCGACGGGTCGTTGCCGCAAGCAGCCAGAACGGCGGCCGCGAAGCCGTGGCGGGTCGTCGCGCCCTGGTTCGTCACGTGGAAGATACCCGACAGGCGCTCCGTCGCCAGGGTGCAGATGGCTCCCGCGAGATCGGCGGTGAAGGTCGGCGAACCTCGTTGGTCGTCGACGAAACGCAGCGTCCCACCGGCCGCGGCAAGGCGCAGGACCGCACGGACCATGTTCTCGCCGTGAGCCCCGCACACCCACGAGGTGCGCACGATCGTGGCTGCGGGATCGAGCTCGCGCTCTCCTCCGAGTTTGCTGCGCCCGTACACCGACAATGGACGTGGCTCGTCCCATTCGTGGTAGGGCACGGTCGACGTGCCGTCGAACACGTAGTCGGTGGAGACGTAGACGACGTGCGTCCCGAACCGACGGGCCGCCTCGGCCACGTTTCGCGTCCCGAGCGAGTTCGTGGCGAACGCCCGATCGGGATCACCCTCGCATGCGTCGACTGCGGTCCAGGCAGCGGCATGCACCACGACGTCAGGGCGCACACCTTCCACCGCCCCCAACACCGCGTCGCGATCGGTGACGTCGAGCGCGCGGTGGTCGGCGCCTGTGACCTCGCACACCGAACGCGTGCCCAGTCGACCCGTCGCTACGTCGCCGTGGAGCCCGCCCAACGGCACCTTGCCCGAAAGGGCCTCCACCAGGTCGTGCCCGAGCTGCCCCCCCGCGCCGGTGACCAGCACGTGCACAGCTCTCGCCACCTCAGGCCTCGTCCGCCGGCGCCGCCGTTCCCCCGTCCTTGCACCCAGGTCCCCACGCTGTCTCTGCCACAGGGGCCCTGTCCAGGAGCGGTTCCCACCAGGCGCGGTTGGCTGCATACCAGTTCACGGTCTCTCGGAGCCCCTCGGTGAACTCCACCGTCGGCTCCCAGCCGAGCTCCTTTGCGATCTTCGTGCAGTCGAGCAGGTAACGACGGTCGTGCCCGGGACGGTCGGGAACGATCTCCTTGAGCGATGAGGGCTTAGCAAGTATCTCCAGGACCGCGTCGGCGATCTCGGAGATGCTCGCCTCCACCCCGCTTCCTACGTGGTAGGTCTCCCCGATCCGACCGCGTTCGAGCACGGCTTCGATCGCCGTGCAGTGGTCGACGACGTGAAGCCATTCCCGTCTGTTGTGAACGGAGGCATACAACGGGAGTGGCTTGTCGTCTAGAGCGTTGGCGGTGAAGAGGGGTATGACCTTCTCGGGGAACTGGTACGGCCCGTAGTTGTTCGAACAATTGGTGATCGTCGCCGGCAGCCCGAACGTCTCCCAGTACGCCCGTACCGCGTGGTCCGCGCCCGCCTTCGACGCGTTGTACGGCGTGCGCGGACGATAAGGGCTCTCCTCGTTGAACGCCTCGGAGGAGTCCAGGGGGAGGTCACCGTACACCTCGCAGGTGGATATGTGGTGGAACCGCGCCACACCAGCTTGCCGCGCCGCCTCGAGCAAGGTCTGGGTGCCCAAGACGTTGGTTCGGAAGAACCGGGACGGGTCCAAGACGGCGAGGCTGTTGTGGGACTCGGCGGCGAAATGGACCACGGTGTCGATCTTCTCGCTCTTCATCGTAGTGAGCACGAGATCGTCGTCACAGACATCCCCGCGCACGAAGGTGATCCTGTCATCGACGTCGTCGAGGTTCGGTCGGTTGCCCGCGTAGGTGAGCGCGTCATAGACGATCACGTGGTCCGTGGGATGACGCTCGACCCAGTGGTGCACGAAGTTCGACCCGATGAACCCGGCGCCGCCTGTCACGAGGAGGTTCACGCACAGCCATGGTAGACGGACACATCGCCGACACCCGTCCATCGGACGGCCTCAGACCGCCTCAGTCGGCGGCGGCCTCTCAGTCGACGTAGACCACGTCGCCCGCGGTGATCGTGCAGAAGCTCGCCCCGGCGTCGAGGACGAGATGCCCCTCGGCGCTCACGTCCACGGCCGTGCCTTCGAAGGTCTCCTCACCGACCGACACCCTCACCCGCCTTCCGACAGTGGCGCATCGGCGGCGGTACTCGGCGGCTTGGCGCCTGCGGCCGTCGGCGTAGGAGAGGTCGTCGACTCGGTGCTCCAGCGCCCCGAGCACGAGCTCGAGGAGGGTTCGCGGGTCCAAGCGCTGTTCGAACTCCGGCCGGGCCTCGCGCCAGAGGGAGGTGGCGATATCGGCGAGCTCGGCGGGGACCGGCGGCACGGAGCTGCCGGCCTGAGATGACGCCGCGTCAGGCGGTGGCCAGCGGACGTTCAGGCCCAGCCCCACGACGACGGCGCGGCCCTCGTTCGCAACCCCGTCGGCGTCGGATCGTCTGGCTCTGTTCGAACGCTCCCCGTGACGCTTCTGCGCCTTCGAAGCCCCCTCGCCGGAAGGGCTCACGGGGACCGACTCTGCCAGCACCCCGGCGAGCTTGCGCTGCGAGACGACGAGGTCGTTCGGCCATTTGATACGCGGCTCGAGCTCCGCCACCTCGACGCAGGAATCGGCCGCCGCAAGCGTTAAGACGACCGTGCACAGGTGGAGCTGGTCGAGGGAGAGGCACGGCCGCAGGAGCACAGAGGCGAGCAGGTTCGCTCCCGGCGGCGCCTCCCAGCGCCGTCCCAGGCGCCCGTGGCCCGCGCTCTGGTAGTCAGCGACCGCCACCAAGCCTTCAGGAGCACCTGCAATTGCCTCGTCCACCAGGTAACGGTTCGTGGAGTCGAGCTCCGTGAACCTCCGGACCTCGCCGAAGCGGGTCCCCGGCGGTCCGTCCTCTGCGACGAAACGCACCCGATCGGCCTTCTTGGACATGGCACGTACCCTAAGCGGTGACGCCCTGTCGACGCAGGCCCGACGCCCACGAAGCGCTAGCGCACGCTGTCGCGTGCGTGCCAGTGTGGTGGCTCGCAAACCCGAGGGGTCGCGAGTGTTCGCCAAGATCCTGATAGCCAACCGCGCCGAGATCGCTGTGCGTGTGATGCGCACGTGCCGAGAGCTGGGGGTACGCACGGTCGCCGTCTACTCCGAGCTGGACCGAGACGCCTTTCACGTCAGGATGGCCGACGAGGCGTACGCGCTGGGGGGTGAGAGCGCGGCCGAGAGCTACCTGAACAGCGCGGCGATACTCGAAGCCGTCGCCCGCAGCGGCGCAGACGCCGTCCATCCCGGTTACGGCTTCTTCGCCGAGAACGCGCATTTCGCCCGTCAGGTCGCCGCCAGCGGTGTCACCTTCGTCGGCCCGCCTCCAGAGGCGATCGAGGTGATGGGAGACAAGATCAGCTCGCGCAGGGCGGCCGAGGCTGCCGGTGTGGCGTGTGTGCCAGGGCTCACCGAGCCCGTGACGGATCCCGACGAGGTCCTCGCCTTCGGGCGGGAGTTCGGTTGGCCGATCGCGATAAAGGCGGCCCACGGCGGCGGCGGCCGAGGCATGAAGGTCGTGGCCGACCCGGCGGAGGTCAAAGAGGCCATGGCCTCTGCCAGACGCGAGGCCCAGGCCTATTTCGGTAGCCCCGAGATCTACCTGGAGAAGTACCTGAGTTGGCCGCGTCACGTGGAGATGCAGATCCTCGCCGACACCCATGACCACACGCTGTGGCTCGGAGAACGCGACTGCTCGTGCCAGCGCCGCCACCAGAAGCTCATCGAGGAGAGCCCGGCGCCCGACTTCCCCGACGACGTGCGCCGCGCCATGGGTGCCGCCGCCGTGCACGCGGCCGAGGCGTGCGGATACGTGAACGCCGGAACCGTCGAATTCCTGTTCCAGGAAGGGGAATTCCACTTCTTGGAGATGAACACGCGACTGCAGGTCGAGCACCCGGTCACCGAGCTAGTGACCGGTCTCGACCTGGTCGAGTGGCAATTGCGGGTTGCCGCGGGGGAACCGCTCGCGTTCACCCAAGAGGACCTCAGGTTCGAGGGCCATGCGATCGAGGCACGAATCAACGCCGAAGACCCCACCCAGGGGCGCTTCGCCCCTTCCCCCGGCACGCTCACGCGTCTGCGCACGCCCGGGGGACCGGGAGTTCGGCTCGACAGCGGCTACGAGGCAGGTGACACGGTAAGCCAGTTCTACGACAACCTGGTGGCCAAGCTCGTGGTGTGGGGACACGATCGTGAGGCAGCCCGCCTGCGGATGCTGCGTGCGCTCGGTGAATTGGAGCTCTCCGGTATTGCGACGACGGTGCCCGCCCACCTCGCCATCGTGTCCCACCCGGACTTCGCCGAGGCGCGCCATTCGAGCAATTGGGTGGAAGAGCGCCTGGATCTCTCCACGCTCGGCCAGGACATTGCGAACGAAACCGTTACCGGCGACGCAGGAGCGGACGAGACGGAGCCCAAGGTCCTTCGCCAGGTCACCGCAGAGGTGGACGGGCGCCGTTACGAGGTCAAGCTGTGGCTGCCGGATGCCGCGGCGACGTCGACGGATACCGTTCGTGGTGGGACCAGATCGCCGAAGCCGCACTCGGCGATGACGGGCACCGGGTCCGGAACGGTCGCCGTGTTGATGCAGGGCACGATCGTGAAGGTCCTCGTGGCCCCTGGCGACGAGGTCGAGGTGGGCCAGAGCGTGTGCGTCTTGGAGGCGATGAAGATGGAGAACGCGATCACCGCCGAGAAAGCAGGCACGGTGAAAGAGGTCAGGGTGTCGGCCGGTGACTCGGTCGGGCCCGGTGACGTCGTAGCCGTGATCGATTGACACCCCGCGTCAGCGCGTGACGAACATGGATGCCCGACCAGCCAAGCTGTCTGCTCGACGGATCGTCGAGGCGAAGCGAGACGAGCTGGTAGCGCTCAGTCGTGACATCCACGACGATCCCGAGACTTGCTTCGAGGAGACGAGGGCGGCCAATCGGGTGGGCGAGATGCTGGACGTCAACGGTCTGTCGGTGCGAACGGGCATCTGTGGCCTGCCAACCGCTCTGGAGGCACGTTCGGGCTCGGGACCGGTGTCCTTGGCCCTCTGCGCCGAGTACGACGCCCTGCCAGGAGTCGGACACGCCTGCGGTCACAACCTGATCGCCGCCGCCGCCGTCGGAGCCGCCATCGCCCTCGCCGGTGTACCAGAGGAGGTTGGGCTCACCGTCACCGTGCTGGGAACCCCTGCAGAGGAAGGCGGCGGGGGCAAGATCCTTATGCTCGAACGCGGCGCGTTCGACGGGGTCCACGCGGCGATGATGGTCCACCCCTGGCACGAGGACCGCCTTGGGACCACCTGCCTGGCCGTCGACCACTTCGAAGTGCGCTACAGCGGTCGAGAGGCACACGCCTCGGCCTCCCCCGAACGGGGACGCAACGCCGCAGACGCACTCGTGGTGGCCCAGGTCGGCATCGGCCTGCTGAGACAGCACCTGCGCCCCGGGGACCAGGTGCACGGGATAGTGATGAAGGGCGGCGACGCCGTGAACGTGGTGCCGAAGGACGCGGTCGCTCACTTCATGGTGCGCGCGCCGAGCCTCCAAGACCTGGCCCTGCTACGCCCGAGGATCGAGCGCTGTCTCGAAGCCGGCGCGCTGGCGACCGGTACCGAGCTCGAGATCCGCGCGCTCTCGCCGACCTACTCACAGTTCGTCGCGGACAACGCTCTCCTCGCGTCGTGGAGGCGCAACGCCGAGGAGCTGGGCAGGCGCTACGACGCCGACGACGAAGGCCTGCCATTGCCCACGATCTCCTCGGACATGGCGAACGTCTCCCTGTCGGTGCCTTCGATCCATCCCCTCATCGGTCTCGACGCCCGTGGCGCGGTGAACCACCAGAGCGCCTTCACCGATGTGTGTATCGGGCCCTCCGCCGAGCAGGCGTTGATCGACGGCGCGATCGCCCTGGCGTGGACCGCCATCGACGCGGCCACCGATCCGGTCTTGCGCGACCATCTTCTGTCGCGTTCGCACTGACCGACGAGCAGGGCTCAGCGGTGCGACTGGTAGACGCCGAACGCCTCGCGAAGCACGTCTGACACCTCGCCGAGGGTGGCCATCCGACGAAGCGCCTCGCGCATCGGCACGAGCAGGTTCTGTGTGCCACGTGCGGCCGCGGCGACCTCCACGAGCGCAGCGTCGACAGCCGCCTGATCGCGCCTGGCGCGTACGTTGCGGGTGCGCTCGATCTGCGAACGCTGGTGGGCCGGTCCCACGGGAAAGACGTCTGGCGGCTCGGCCTCTTCCTCGACGAAACGGTTCACCCCCACGAGCACCTTCTCCGAGCCGCCGATCGCCTTGGCGTAGGCGTAGGCGGCGTGCTCGATCTCGTCCTGCATGAAACCGGCCTCGATCGCGGTCACCGCGCCACCCATCTCGTCGATGCGATCGATGTACTCCCAGGCCCTCTTCTCGATCTCGTCGGTCAAGCTCTCCACGAAGTACGAGCCCGCTACGGGATCGACGGTGTCGGCCACTCCCGACTCGTAGCCGATCACCTGCTGGGTCCGAAGCGCGATCTTCGCCGCACGCTTTGTGGGAAGGCCCAGGGCCTCGTCGAAGCCGTTCGTGTGGAGGCTCTGGGTGCCTCCGAGCACGGCGGCGAGAGCCTCGAGCGTCACGCGCACGATGTTGTTCTCGGGCTGCTGGGCCGTGAGCGTCGAGCCACCCGTCTGGGTGTGGAAGCGCATGAGCTTCGAGCGAACGTCGGTCGCGCCGAACCGTTCGGTCATGATCCGAGCCCACATACGCCTTGCCGCGCGGAACTTGGCCACCTCTTCGAAAAGGTGGCTGTGGGCGTTCCAGAAGAAGCTGAGCCGGGGCGCGAAATCGTCGACGTCGAGACCCGTTTCGAGCGCCGCCTCCACGTAGGCGATCCCGTTCGCCATGGCGAAGGCGATCTCTTGCACCGCGGTCGATCCTGCCTCGCGGATGTGGTAGCCGGAGATCGAGATCGTGTTCCACGACTTCAGATGCTCGGCGCAGTAGGCGAAGGTGTCTGTCACCAGGCGCATCGAAGGGCGAGGCGGGTACACGTAAGTCCCCCTCGCCACGTACTCCTTCAAGATGTCGTTCTGGACGGTCCCTTTCACCGCTTCTGACGGCACTCCTTGCTCGGACGCGACGAGCTCATACAGCAACAACAAGATCGCGGCGGTGGCGTTTATCGTCATCGAGGTAGTCACCTCGGCGAGTGGAATGCCTGCCAACAGCAGCCGCATGTCTGAAAGGGAGTCGATGGCCACACCGACCTTCCCCACCTCTCCTTCCGCGCGTGGATGGTCGGAATCGAGTCCCATCTGCGTGGGGAGGTCGAACGCGCACGACAGGCCGGTCTGCCCGGCGGCAAGGAGGAAGCGGAACCGCTCGTTGGTGGCCTCCGCAGTCCCGAAACCCGCGTACTGGCGCATGGTCCACAACCGGCCCCTGTACATCTCGGGGTGGATGCCGCGGGTGTACGGGTACTCGCCCGGATCGCCCAGCTGCTCGCGGGGGTCCCAGCCCTCGAGGTCCGCGGACCGGTAGACGGGCGCGATCTCTATTCCCGAGTCGGTGCGGCGCTCTTCGTGGGGCTTTGCCTTCCCGGCGTCACACTCGACTCCGGGAGTCTCGTCGAGCTTCGCGTCGTCGCGCTCGAGGGGCATCGTGCCAGGTTAGGGCGCCTGGACCTTCCGGGCACCATGGACGGGCGATATGCGAGGCTTGCTCAGCCGACCGCGTGCAGCTCTACCGCGTGCGGAAGGCAGAGCTCGTCGTACTCGGCGATCACGATGGGCGCGACGTTCTCGGCGCAGGCCGGGCAATGCGGATCGCGGCGCACCTTGAAGGTGCGGAACGACTCCTCCAGGGCATCGTACGCGAGCAACCTGCCCACCAACGGGTCGCCGATGCCGAGGAGCAGCTTGATGGCCTCCGCCGCCTGGATCGAGCCCACGATCCCAGGCAGTACCCCGAGCACGCCCGCCTCGGCGCACGAGGGAGCGAGCTCGGCGGGCGGGGGCTCTGGCACGAGGCACCTGTAGCAAGGCCCGCGGTAAGGGTCGAACACCGTCACCTGTCCCTCGAAGCGGAAGATCGAACCGTGCACGACCGGGATGCGCTTCAACAGCGAAGCGTCGTTCACCAGATAGCGGGTCGGGAAGTTGTCCGTGCCGTCGACGATGACGTCCCATCCCTCGCCCGAGGGGCCGTCGAAGATCTCCTCGACGTTGTCGGCTCCCAGGCGCACGTCATAGGTGACCACGTCGACGTCGGGGTTGAGGGCCACGATGGACTTCTTGGCCGAGTCGACCTTGCGTTCGCCGAGGCGGTCCATGGAGTGCAGGATCTGGCGCTGGAGGTTCGAGGCGTCGACCACGTCCATGTCGACGACGCCGATCGTTCCCACGCCCGCGGCAGCGAGGTACAGGGCGGCCGGCGAGCCGAGACCGCCCGCTCCGAGCAACAGCACCTTCGACTCGAGCAGCCTCACCTGCCCCTCTACGCCCACCTCGGACACGAGCAAGTGGCGTTGGTAGCGGTTCCGCTGCTCGGGGGTGAGCGAGCGCGGGATCTTCCAGGGACGTCCCTCGTCCTTCCAGCGGGTGAAGCCTCCGGCGAGGGACACGACGTCGCGGTACCCGAGCTCTGCCATCGTCTTCGCGGCCAGCACCGATCGTGCCCCGACCGCGCAGTAGACGACCACGGGCGCTGCCTTGTCAGGCAGACGGCCCTCCACCTGGAACTCGAGGAAGCCCCGGGGCACGTGCAGCGCTCCCGGTAGAGCCCCCTGCTCGTACTCGTCGGCCTCACGCACGTCGAGCAGCACGACCTCTGCGAGGCGAGGCTGCACCTCGTCCCCCTGCACCTCACGCACAGAGCCCTTGGCCTGGCTGAGCAGTTCTCGCGTGGTGGCCATCTGGACCTCCTGGTACCTCGATCCTGGTACCTCGTTCGCGGTACCCGGCTCGTGGTACCTAGCTCTCAAACTCCCGGTGACGATCGCCTTCCCCGGTGACGAGCCCCGGTGACGAGCGCAGTGGCCGGCAACTGAACAGCGTCCCGAGGCGGCCCCTGTCGCCTCATATTAAAACCTTACCGGCTCGGTCGGCATTCCGGGCCTCGACGACCGGGCCGAGGCCCTTGCGGACGCCCGCCGCCGGCGGGCCCACCGGGTCTCGATAGCGTCGGCGGACATGGAGCTGTCCGAGGTCCTGGGACGCCGGAGGATGGTGCGCAGCTTCTCGGGCCGTCCCGTGCCAGGTGAGGTGCTGGAACGAGTTCTCGACGCCGCCCGACGGGCGCCGTCGGCCGGAAACACGAGCGGCTGGGACGCAGTCGTGCTGGAGGGACCGGCGCGGACGGGGGTGTTCTGGGACGCGACCACCACGGCCGGCTGGCGGGCCCGGTCGCGGCGTTGGCCCGGCCTCGTCCTGGCGCCGGTGGTGATCTGCGTGTTCACGAGCCCCGGGGCGTACCTCGAGCGCTACGCCGAACAAGACAAGGCCGGAAGCGGGCTGGGGCCGCCCGCCCGTGGGGGGGGCGGCGCAGAGGCATGGCCGGTCCCGTTCTGGTTCGTCGACGCCGGTTTCGTGGTGCTCCTCATGTTGTTGGCTGCTGTAGACGCCGGGCTCGGCGCCTGCTTCCTCGGGAACTTCCGTGGAGAGACCGAGCTCGCCTCTGCCCTCGGCGTCCCCGCAGGCCACCGCTACACGGGCGCTGTGCTCCTCGGGGAGCCCGGCGTCGAGGACCCGCCGTCGCGCTCGACCACGAGGAACCGGCGCGCCACCTCGGAGCTGGTCCATCGCGGACGTTTCTGATCGCGCGAGGGACGGGGCAAGGTTCTCGGCGAACATCGAGTCGCCATGCTGATCCGATGACCGCTTCCCTTCACGTCCTGGCCGATCCCGATCGGGTCACCGGACACAACGGTCCCGAGGCGTGCGACACGTTGCGCATCGTGGCCTGGCCTGACCCTGTGATCGACACGCTCGGCCACGACCCGCGCTCGTGGTACGTCGAGCACTTCTGGTTGGGCGTCCTCGGACCCACCAGCACCTGGCTCATGCGACGGCTCGTGGCGGGACTTGACGTGGAGCCCGACGGCTTCGACCTGCCCCTCTACGACACGGCCCGAGCACTCGGCCTCGGTGGTCGAAGCGGGCTGCATTCGCCCTTCCGGCGCGCGATCACCCGCTGCACGACCTTCGAGCTCGCCCGCCTCGGGGGGACCGACATCCTGGCAGTGAGACGCAAAGTCCCTCCCCTCCCACGTAGGCACCTGCAACGACTTCCCGGGGCGCTCCAGCGCCTTCACGAGAGCTGGTCAGAGTCTCAGCGCGACGCGCCGTCTCTCGACGGCATGCGAAGACGCTCGCGCAAGGTCGCGCTCGGGCTGCTCGACATCGGAATGGACCCCCAAGACGTCGAGGCTCAGCTCCTTCGCTGGCACACGCACCCTGCACTCGCCCACGACGCGGCCGAATGGGCTCGTGCATTGCGTGGGTCGGCATGCGGGCCTGAGTGGTCCCGACCGGCCACGTAACCCCGTGGTCGCAGGTACGAAACACACCGTTCATCCGCCCGTCGTACCCTGGAGAGGTGACGACCTTCGTTCTGCGCGTCTCGTTGCCGGACCGACCGGGAGCTCTCGGGGCGGTCGCCAGTCGGATCGGCTCGGTGCGTGGTGACGTCGTCGCGGTCGAGATCGTCGAGCGCGACGCGGGTCGTGCCGTCGATGAGTTCCTGGTGGAGCTCGCCGACGACGACGTCCTCCCCCTGCTGTTGAGCGAGATCACCGAGGTCGACGGCGTCCTCGTCGAAGAAGCGCACCCGATCACGGGGAGCTTTCGTGACCGGCGCCTCGACGCCTACGACACTGCGGCGCTGATCGTCGGAGAGCGCACTCCCCAAGACGTGGTGAGAGCGCTCACCTGTCGCGCGCGTCACGAGCTCGACGCCCTGTGGGCGGCCGTCGTAGACGTCGAGTCGGCCATCCTGATGGCTGCGGACGGGCTCACTCCGGCTGCGCCCTGGATCATCGCCTTCGTGGAAGGAAGACGGCGAGGCGGCCACACGGCGGCCAGCCACGAGAGTGACGTCGAGTGGGTTGAGCTCGCGGCGTGGGACTTGGTTCTCGTGGTAGGCCGCCCCGGCTGGCGTTTCGGAACTCGCGAGCGCGATCGCATGGCCGCTCTGGCCCGGCTAGCAGACGCCCGGTGGATGGACTTCCCCGAGCGAGAATCGCGCATCTCCCACCCGGCTCGCTCGTCGCGGTCTTCGCGTGCTGCGCGGCCCGGTCGACCTGAACCGGGCTCGCGCGCGTCGCGCTCCGCCGTTGCTTCGGAAGAAGGTGCGCTCAGGACCTGATCCTGCTCAGCCCCGTCGCCTGGCGGGTCGAGACGTGAGATGCTCGCCCTCCTGCCAACGGGCCGTCACCCACAGCAGGTCCGACAACCGGTTCAGGTACGGCACGGCCAGTGAGCCCTCCGCCGGGGGGGCACGGATCAGGAGCCGCTCGGCACGCCGTACGGCGGTTCGCGCCACGTCGAGGGCGGCCGATACGCGATTCTGACCGGGCACCACGAACTCCGCCGGCATGTCGAAACGCTCAGCGAGCTCGTCGATGCGCGCCTCGAGAGCATCGATCATCTCGAGTGTGACGAGCGATCGACCGGGCCTGAGCTTCTCGCGCATCTGCGGCGCCGTCGCCACCTCGGCCATGAGGACCCACAGGTCACGCTCGAGACCGACGATCAACTCGTCGAGCTCGCTCCCGGGCTCTGCCTCTGCCCGGGCCAGTCCGAGCGCCGCCTGCGATTCGTCTACAGCGCCGTTGGCTTCGATCGCCGGCGCGTCCTTGCGGACGCGGCCACCGTAAAGCAGACCGGTGGTGCCGTCGTCGCCTTTACGCGTGTAGATCCGCGCCACCGTTCGGGCATGCTACCGGTCGTCCCCGTTGGCTTCATCCGCCGAGCTTCTCATCGGCCGTAGACTGGGTGGTCGTGTCCGATGACGCTTCCGAGCTCACCGCGGTGCTTGCACACGACGCCCTTGCGCTCGACGAGCGCGGCGCCGCCTATCTGGACGCGGCCGCGAGCCGGGTCGTGATATTCGACGGCGCGATGGGCACCAACCTTCAACTTGCGGGGCTCAACGCACAAGACTTCGGGGGCGGCGCACTCGAGGGTTGCAATGAAGCCCTCGTCTTGTCACGCCCGGACGTGGTGGCCGGCGTGCATTCGTCGTTCCTGTCCGCGGGAGTAGACGTGGTCGAGACCGACGCCTTTGGCGCGTTTAGGACCATGCTCGCCGAGTACGGTCTCGAAGACTCGGTGTCCGAGGTCAACCTCGCCGCGGCGCGCATCGCCAGGGAGGCCGTGGACGCCGTATCGACCGACGTGCATCCTCGCTGGGTGGCCGGCAACCTCGGTCCCGGCACTCGCTTCCCCACCCTGGGGCAGATCTCCTACACGGAGCTGCGTGACGCCTACGAGGAGCAGGCCGCCGCGCTGCTCAGAGGAGGCGTCGACCTGCTCGTGATCGAGACGGTCTTCGACCTGCTCCAGGGCAAGGCCGCGATCAACGCCTGCAAGCGGGCCATGGTGAGCACCGGTCGGCGGGTCCCGTTACAGGTGCAGGTCACTATCGAGCTCACCGGTCGGATGCTTCCGGGCACCGAGATCGGCGCCGCGCTCACGGCGCTCGAGGCGATGCGGCCCGACGTGATCGGTCTCAACTGCGCTACGGGACCGCTGGAGATGGGAGAAGCGGTGCGCTACCTCTCACAGCGTGCGAGGGTGCCCATATCGGCTCAGCCTAACGCCGGTCTGCCCAGCGTGGTGGACGGTGCGATGCACTACGACCTCACGCCGCGAGAGCTGGCGGACCACATGGAGCACTTCGTGACCGACCTGGGAGTCACCGTCGTCGGCGGTTGCTGCGGCACGACGCCCGAGCACATGCGTGCCGTCGTCGAGCGATGCCGCGACCTGGTACCTGCATCGCGCTCGCCCGTGAGCGAGCCGAGTGCTGCGTCGATCTACAGCTCGGTCCCTCTCCGCCAGGAAACCTCGTTCCTGGTTGTCGGGGAACGGACGAACGCCAACGGGTCCAGGCGATTTCGCGAAGCGATGCTGGCCGGCGACTGGGACACCACGGTGGCGATGGCGCGCGACCAGGTGCGTGAAGGCGCCCACGTCCTCGACGTGTGCGTCGACTTCACGGGTGCCGACGGGGTCGCCGACATGACCGAGGTCGCCAGCCGCCTCGCCACCCAGGCGAGCGTTCCACTCATGGTCGACTCGACCGAGGCCCCGGTGGCCGAGACCGCTCTCAGGTGGCTCGGGGGCCGAACCGTCCTCAACTCCGTGAACCTCGAGGAGGGCGACGGGCCCGGCACCCGCCTCGACAGGTTCTTGACTCTCGCGCGCGAGTACGGGTCTGCAGTCGTGTGCACCTGCATAGACACCGAAGGACAGGCCCGTACCGCGCAGTGGAAGCTGCGCGCCGCACGGGCGATCGCCCAGATCGCGATCGAACGCTACGGGCTCGAGCCCGCGGACCTCATCTTCGATCCACTCGTCCTCCCGCTGTCGACCGGTATGGAGGAGAGCCGGCGCGACGCGATCGAGACCATCGAGGGGATCAAACGTATCAAGGCCGAGCTCCCCGAGGCGTTCACGATCGTGGGTCTCTCCAACGTCTCGTTCGGTCTGAGCCCAGCCGCGCGCCAGGTGCTCAACTCGATGTTCCTGCACGAGTGCGTGGAGGCGGGACTCGACGCGGCCATCGTCAACCCTGCACGGATCCTCCCGCTGTCGAAGATCGACGAGAAGACCAGGGAGGTGTGTCTCGACCTCATCTACGATCGCCGCCGCGAAGGATACGACCCGCTGTCGGAGCTGCTCTCGACGTTCGAGGGGGTCTCCACCGGAGCTCTCACCCGTGAGGACCGCTCGGGCTGGAGCGTAGAGCGACGCCTCGAGCGCCACATCGTCGACGGGGAGCGCGACGGGCTCGAGGCCGACCTCGAAGAGGCGCTCGCGAACGGGCACGGGGCGCTCGAGATCGTTAACGACATCCTGCTGGTCGGCATGAAGACAGTGGGAGAATTGTTCGCCTCGGGCCAGATGCAGCTTCCGTTCGTGCTCCAGTCCGCCGAGACGATGAAGTCCGCTGTCTCCTATCTCGAGCCGAAGATGGAGAAGGCCGACCAGGGCAGCAGGGGCACCATCGTGCTTGCCACCGTGAAGGGTGACGTGCACGACATAGGGAAGAACCTGGTCGACATCATCCTCACGAACAACGGCTACGAGGTCGTGAACCTCGGTATCAAGGTGGGCATCGGGGAGATGATCCAGGCGGCGGCCGATCGCGCCGCCGACGCCATCGGCATGAGCGGCTTGCTCGTGAAGTCCACCTTGATCATGCGCGAGAACCTCGAGGAGATGAAGACCCGCGGTCTTTCCAAGGTGCCGGTGCTGCTCGGTGGGGCGGCACTTACGCGCACTTACGTAGAGCGCGACCTGCGCCAAGTCTACGACGGGCGCCTCTTCTACGGCAAGGACGCCTTCGAAGGGCTGCGAACGATGGACCGTCTGATCGAGCTCAAGGCGACCGGCGAGGACGACCCTGCCTTCGGGCGCGAGGTCAGCCCGCGCAAGCTGCCGCCACGCAGGAGCGAGCTTGCAGCCACAGGCGGTGCTTCAGGTGCCGCGCGCCCGGCGCGTTCACGCGACGTGGAGATCGACAACCCCGTGTTCGTCCCACCGTTCCTCGGCACCCGCGTCGCCAAGGGGATACCGCTCGACGACATCGTCTCGTACCTGAACCTGACCGCCCTCTTTCGCAACCAGTGGGGCTATAGACCCGACAAGGCCACAGCCGAGACCGACTCCGACTTCAAAGAGCGCGTCCGTGCGGTGCTGCGCGACGAGCTCGACAAGGCGAAGGCCAAGGACCTGCTCGTCCCCCAGGTGGCGTGGGGCTACTTCGTCGCCAACTCAGACGGCGACGACCTCGTGCTGTGGCAGGACGAGACGCGCTCGCAGGAACTCGCGCGTTTCAGCTTCCCCCGACAAGCCACAGAGCCCTGGCTGTGCTTAGCGGACTTCTTCCGTCCTGTCGAGAAAGGTGAGCTCGACTTCGCAGCCTTCTTCGTCGTCACGATGGGCACGAAGGTCTCCGATGAGACCGCCCGGCTGTTCGCCGAGAACAGCTACACCGACTACCTCCACCTTCACGGGCTCGGAGTCGAGATGGCCGAAGCGCTCGCGGAGCTCTGGCACAGGCGCGTACGCGAGGAGTGGGGCTTCGCCGAAGAGGACGGGCCCACGTTGGCGGGACTGTTCCGCCAGCAATACCGCGGCGGTCGCTACTCGTGGGGGTACCCTGCCTGCCCGAACCTCGAGGACAACGCCAAGGTGGTGTCGCTCCTCGGCGGGGAGCGCATCGGCGTGACGGTGAGCGAGGGTTTCCAACTCCACCCCGAGCAGACGACCGACGCGATCGTCTGCCACCATCCGAAAGCCAAGTACTTCGTGGCGTAGCGCCCTAACCGAGAACGGCTGCGTGCGCGGGACGCGCGAAGTGGGCGCCGTCGGCCGAGGAACGCGCCGCCTCACGAGCGTGGTAGCTGGACCGGGTGAGCGGCGAGGACTGGACGTAGGAGAAACCCATGCCTTCACCGATCTCACGAAGCCTGTCGAATTCGTCGGGCGTCCAGAACCGTGCCACCGGGAGGTGGGCCTCGCTCGGCCTCAGGTACTGACCGAGCGTGATGATGTCCACCCCCACGGCTCGCATGTCCGCGAGCGCCCCTACGACCTCTTCCTCGCTCTCGCCCATCCCCAGGATCATGCCCGACTTGGTGACAAGCCCGGCGTCCTTCGCGAGTGCGAGGACCGCAAGGCTGCGCGCGTAACCGGCCGACGGCCGGACTGCGCGTTGCAGGCGCGCCACGGTCTCGAGGTTGTGGTTGAAGACGTCGGGGCGCGACGCGATCATCACCGAGATCGCCTCGCGATCGCCCTTGCAGTCAGGTACCAGCACCTCCACCGAGGTCCCCGGACAGCGAGCCCTGATCGCCTCGACGGTGGAGGCGAAAGCTCCCGCCCCACCGTCGGCGAGGTCGTCACGCGTCACCGCCGTCACCACCGCGTGCTCGAGACCCAAACGCTGCACCGCCTCGGCGACACGCTGTGGTTCGCGAGGGTCGAGCGGCAGTGGATGGCGGGTGTCGACGAGACAGAACCCGCAGGCACGCGTGCAGCGTTCGCCGTTGATCATGAACGTCGCGGTGCCCTGGGCCCAGCACTCGAAGATGTTCGGGCAGCCCGCCTCCTCGCACACGGTCACCAGGCTCAGGTCCTTCACGGTGCGCTTCAGGCCGAGGAACCCACCACCCATGCGAGCGTTCACACGAAGCCATGGGGGCTTGCGCGCGGACAAGGCGAGACCTTCGCGTGGATCCACACCGGCCTGACGAAGCCGGACTCGCAGCTTCCCACCCGGCGCCCCCACCACCTCCGGGCTCACACCGGCGCGATCGCGCCGCGAAACTTCGGGGGCGAACGAGACCACGTCCTGGCGCTCGGAGGCGCGATCTCGTGCCCATCGGTCCTGCGCGTGTCTCACGAGCACGTCCACCACGTCTCGCATCGAGACCCGCACCCCCTCTGCAGACATGGACGTCACCGCCTTGTCGGGGATCCCACAGGGCACGATGCGATCGAACCAACGCAGGTCGGGGTCCACGTTCAGAGCGAACCCGTGCATCGAGCGGCCCTTCGTGACCCGAACACCGACCGCACAGATCTTTCGAGGAGCCGCCCCTTCGACGCCCATCCACACCCCGGGGTACCCGGGCAGGCGACCGCCAGCCAGCTGGAACTCCGCGAGAGTGTCGATCACGACCTGCTCGACGCCGTGGACGTGGTCCGGGACCGCGTCCGGACCCATGGGAACGTCGAAGATCAGGTAGCCGACGAGCTGGCCGGGACCGTGGTACGTGACGTCGCCACCGCGGTCGGCACGCACGATCTCGGCTCCGACCGTCGCCGGGTCGACCAGCACGTGTGAGGTGTCGCCCCGTACCCCGACGGTGAAGACGTGTGGATGCTCGAGAAGCAACAGATGGTCGTCCGCGTCGCGCGCATGAAGAGCGTGCTGGAGTACGTGGGCCTCCTCGTAGGTGACTCGACCGAGCCACCGGACCCGGAGCACCTTGCCTCTCATGCCGCCGGCCTCTCCTCTCAGAGCTCCGCGCTCCAGTGGTGGGTGGCGAGAAACTGGACCACGCGTGCCACGAACGCCGCCGCGTAAGCGCCGTCGACCGCCCGGTGGTCCCACGACAGGCACAACAGCCCGACCGAGTGGATCGCGACGGCCTCCCCGCCGTCTTCCTGTGCCACCACTACCGGCCGGCGCCTCACCGCGTCGGTGGAGAGGATCGCCACCTGGGGCTGGTTGATCACGGGCGCGGTCAGCAGCGTCCCGAAGGGGCCAGCGTTCGTTATCGAGAACGTGCCTCCCGAGATGTCGTCGGCGCTCAGCTTCTTGCTCCGGGCACGGTCCGCCAGATCGCGGATCTTGCGCGCCATCCCCCGCAACGTGAGCTCTTCGGCCCGCTGCACCACCGGGACTATGAGACCGTGGTGGTCCAGGTCCACGGCGATTCCCAGATTGCGCTCGTGGTGCACGATCAGAGCGTCGTCGCCGACCGACGAATTCAGGTTCGGCCACTCACCGAGGGCTTCCACCACGGCCCGGGCCACGAACGGGAGGTAGGTGAGCGAGAACCCCTCCTCGGCTTTGAACTGCGATCCGTGCGCCCTGCGTACTCGCTCCACCTGCTCGTAGTCCGCCTCAAGCACGACCAACGCGTGAGCTGACGTCGCTTTGGACCGCGCCATGTGCTCGGCCGTTCGTCGCCTGATGTTCGTAAACGGGACGATCTCGTCGTTTCCCACGCGTGCAGCCGGCTGCGCCTCGCCACCTGAACGAGCGGGGGTAGTGACCTGAACAGCGGGGGTGACCCGCGTGGGGGTGTCGGCCCGCGCGGGGACCGCTGCCCGCGCGGCGGTGTCGACCCGAGGAGGCGTCGCGAGGCCAGAGACCGGCACCCCGGCCTCGCGCCTCGCGTCGATCACCTTCAGGACGTCAGAACGGGTGACCCTTCCACCGGGGCCAGTGCCCGGGACCTCTGACGGATCGAGCCCGTACTCGCCGAGAAGGCGCCGCACCACCGGAGAGAAGATGCGGCCCGCTGTCCGGCCCACGCCGTCAGGCGTTCGGGCGCCGTCTTCGGGAACTCGAACCGCAAGCGACGTGGCAGGCGCGACAGGCGACAGCGCGGGTTCCCTCTCGACGGCCGCCGGCATCGGAACTCCTGCTTGCGCAGCGGGAGCTTCAGGAAGAGGTGACTGAGCGCTCGCGGCCACTTCGCTCGCCACGACAGCAAGGACAGTTCCCACCTCGACCGTCTCGCCTTCCGGCACGAGGATCTCGGACAGCACCCCGGCTGCGGGCGAGGGAACCTCGGAGTCGACCTTGTCCGTCGAGATCTCGAACAGCGGTTCGTCACGCTCGACGATCTCGCCGACGGACTTGAACCACTTCGTGACCGTACCCTCTGTGACGGTCTCGCCGAGCTGGGGCATGACCACGTCAGCCAACGCGCAATCTCCGATCAGATCTGTTGCCCGACCCGTTGCCTGGCCAAGTCACAGATCCACCCTACCGTGCTCGATTTCGAGAGCTTCGGGGAGTCCGGTGGTAGTGGGCGCCCTCTGGCCCGTTCGACGACGAGCCCAACTCTTGCCGGGCTGTGCCTTCAGCCCACCGCGAATCGCTGGAACGTAACGGCGTACTCACACCCCACGGCCATGCCGGCCAACCCAGCCAGGTTGCGCAGGAAGTCGTCGGGGTCGAACTCCTTCCCGAGCCCGTCGAGGTAGGCACGTTGCTCGCGCAGCGACGCCACCCCGGCGTCGAGCGTCGCGGATACGTCGACGAAGTGGGTGGGTGCCGACGCGCCGGCCACGTACACGTGACGGATACCGCTCCACGGCTCGCCGGCATCTGTGAACACCCATCGGTTTGCCGCGTCGCGACACGCGTCCAACACCGCCAGACCGGTGGCTCGGTGATCGGCGTGGTTCACATTGCCGTTCTCACCCCACGTGAGGTCGAAGTTCATCGTGACGACGATGTCGGGGCGCAGACGCCGGAACACCTCGGCAAGGTCGCGCCGCAACGCCAGTCCGGCCTCCACCACCCCGTCGGCATGTTCGAGGAACTCGACCCGATCGACTCCGACGATCGCGGCGCTGCGACGCTCCTCCTCTTGACGGAGAGGGCCGACCTTCGCGGGCATCATGCCGTCGATGCCGGCTTCCCCGCTGGTGACGAGAACATACGCAACTGCCTTGTCCTGTCCGGTCCAGCGCGCCACGGCGCTTGCCGTTCCGTATTCGAGATCGTCCGGATGGGCGACGACCGCTACTACCCGGGACCAATCCTCCGGCATCGGCTCCATGCTGGTCACCGTAGCGGGAGCGTTGATCCCCGTGACCGTTGAGCAGAACGTTCCCGGGTCGCAGCCCGGATCCTGTGCCCCCCCGGCATCTAGCCTCAGCGCGGCGTAGCCTTCTCACGTGACGACAACGGCAGAACGACTCCAAGCAGCTCGGATCAAAATCGAAAAAGCGCTCCACGCGGTTCAAAGTGACCACGGAGCGTCACCGGTACTTGTAGCGGTGGTCAACGAGTTCGCCAAGAAAGCCGACAAGGCGATCGCGTCACCTGATGAACGCGTCGCCGTGATCGAACTCGAACAAGCCGGGGACAGCGCCAAGGCAGCAGCGGAAGCAGACCCCGGTGTATCGCGGACTACCCAGGACGCAGTTCTAGACGCCCATCTGGCAATCTGCGTCGCGAAGGACAAGCTCGATCTCTGATTAACCGGTCGAGGACATACTCACGTGGCGCGGATCAAAGGCCCGAATGTCAAGTTCAGCCGTACTCCACCTGCGGATCAGAGGACGCAAGCTCTCTAAAGGACGCGTTCGCCGGACCCCACTGACATCGAGTGACAGGACCCTGGTGTGCTCAAGGCTCTGCTAATGTCACTTGAGTGAAGGCAGCTGCCCTCTACGCCCGGATCTCCTCGGACCGAGAAGGCACCGAGGCCGGCGTCAGGCGTCAGATTGAGGAGTCTCGGGCCTGGGCCGATCGCCACGGGGTGACGATCGCCGAGGTCTACGTGGACAACGACATCAGCGCCTACCGGGGGAAACCTCGACCCGACTACCGCCGCATGTGCGAGGACGTCAAGGCGGGCACCCGTGACGGAGTCATCGCCTGGCACCTAGACCGCCTGCACCGCAATCCGATCGAACTGGAAGAGTTCATCATCTTGATCGAAGCGACCGGCATCGAGGTCCGCACCGTCACCGGAGGCGACTACGACCTCTCCACGTCAGACGGGCGGGCCATGGCGAGGGTCGTAGGGGCGTTTGCCCGAAAGGAATCCGAAGACAAGAGTCGGCGAATGAAGAGCGAACGGCGACAGCGAGCAAATGCAGGGAAGCGCTCGTGGGGTGGGACCCGCGCCTTTGGCTACAGCGCCGACCACCGCAAGCTCATTCCTAAGGAAGCCGCCATCGTCAAGGAAGCCGCCAAGCGCATCCTGGCGGGGGAAACGCTCAGGTCGGTCTGCGTCGACCTCAACAACAGACGCGTGCCCACCGTCACCGGGAAGCAGTGGACGACAACAGTCCTTCGGGGCATCCTCAACTCTGGCTCCATCAGCGGCCAGGTCGAGCACTTGGGCCAGATCGTGGCCACAGGCGACTGGCCAGCGATCATCACGCCGAGCGAAACCACCCGGCTCCGAACCAAGTTCTCGAACCCTGCACGTCGCACCAACAGGACACCGAGGCGCTATCCCTTGACCGGCCTCCTGCGTTGCGGACTATGCGGCGCAAAGATGGTCGCCCGACCACGAGAAGACGGAGTTCGTCGCTATGTGTGCGCCAAGGGCCCGGGGCTAAGCGGATGCGGACGCATGGCGATCCTGTCCGAGTCACTTGAGAAGTTCGTGACAGAGGCCATCCTCCACCGTCTCGACACCCCGGACCTCCAACGAGCCCTCGTCCAACAAGTGACCCAGGACGACGAGGCCGAGGCCCTCCAGCGCCAGATCGACGAGGCCCGAGCCGACCTAGAAGCACTCGCCACGGTGCACGGAGAAGGCCACATCACCCTGGCAGAGTGGCTAGCCGCCCGAAAGCCGATCGAAGCTCGCATTCAGAACGCCACCAGGCATCTGAGCCGCCTCACCAAGACCACCGCACTGGAAGGATTCGTCGGCAACAGCAAGGCCCTACAGGGCCAGTGGACCAGCCTCTCCCCCGCCCGCCAGCGAGCCATCGTCGCCGCCCTAATCGACCATCTCACGATCGCTCCTGCGCTCAAGGGCCGTAACACCTTCGACCCCAACCGAATCGGCGTGCTCTGGAGAGCGTGAACCTCTAGCCGAATCCTCGCCCAGTCCGTGCGTCTGCTTCGCATGGGACACAGCTGCCAAACACACAGCCCCAACGTCGCGCTGCCAGCCAACGACGAACGACACGCTGCAACGCTCGCACCGAGCTCCGTAGAGGGGACCCTGACGATCGTCACTTCGCAGGACTTCAACCGGGCCCAGGCGTTTCCAGATCTCGACCTCCTCCCACCAGCCGAAGAAGTTGCTCTCCTTCGAGTCTTCGTTGCTCTGGCGACTTAGCTCGCTTCTTGCACCCCCCACCTCCCCACGAATGTCCGGCTCTCGCCCAGCTCCCAACAAGATCGCGACCTCATGGAGCACCCCGGGGTCGCTCACACGCGGTGACAACCCCTGCGATATGGCGGTTTCCTCCGCCCACCGCCATGCCTGGTGGGCTGGGCCCGGCGCCGGGCGCCGGCGCGACCTCGACCCTCGGCCTGCGCCGCGCCCCGTCACCGGTTCCACGCCACCCAGAACGAGGGAGGGCCAAACCACTCCCGCTCGTCACGGGAGCGCCATAACACACTGGGCGGTCCCCCCATTCGATCGCTCGCTGCCGAGATGAGTTCGGCCATGCTCCGCCCGGCCAACCGGGTGACCTTCGGCCCAAACCCCTGTGCCACATCAAATCGATGCCGACCGAAGTCGTGTGACGCCTCAATCCCCTTGACTACGTACTTGGCCAAGTACCGAGCCGCTGCCCTCGCCTCGTCGAGACTTCCGCCTCCCATCGGAAGCTCACCCAGGAGCTTGATGTGGACGAAGCCACGCCCCCAGGCCGCCTCGATCTGTGAGCGGTGGATGAAACGACCGACAGCGAAATGAACGTGGAGGCCGTGGCCCCCCGGATGCCACTCCGGTACCCACACGTACGGGAATGCCTTGCCCACCGAACCCCGGATGCTCCGAAAGAAGTCCCCAATGTCGCAGCGGGCTTGCGCCTGGTCGAAGCACGACTCGGCATATGTCAGCGTGCCGAGACGGTTCAGTCGGTTGGCTGTCCCATATCGGCGTATCCGACCAACTGAGCGACGAGCCGCCACCTCCCTGGACCGCTCGGGGTTGGCCGCCTCACCCCTTCGCCCCCGATTGGTCGAAGCCCGTCCCGTGTATCGAAACGACCCAACCGCCTCGGCCGCATCCCGGTATAAGGCCAAGATCCAACGGCCACTGTCCCGGTCCCCGAGTTGTGTTGATACTTCAAGTGAAGGGCCGGTGCTTCGCACCGGCTTCCTCGAACCTCCCGACATCGCATCCGACCTCCAGGTGAGAGCCAATAGGGCTCCGCTTCCTGGGTTTCCGGGCTGCGCAGGACAACCCAGGAATCGGGTTGCCCGTCGCTCCCTCGACGTCGGGCGCTCCTAGGTCGGGTCCACCCCATGATTCAGGTGGGCCTAGGAAATCTGGGATCAGCACCGCCGGGGATCTAGCGGTTCCGTACCTTTTTACCGGCCGGTCAATATGACCTTCGGACTTCACCCCTAGGCCTCTACGCGACCGAGGCATCCTGTGCCCTGCCCGCAGACAGGGCTCGCAATATTCATTGAACCACACCGGTGTAATTCTGGCAAATAGCAATCAGGCCAGCCGCCTTCGGTGCTGGCCGGACTCATTGTCAGTCGATGAACGGGGACGGCCACGAGCCCGTCAAGGCTTCCCCTACGGGCGACCTTCGGCCGGCCTTGACCGACTCTGGTTGATATTCCCGGACTCGTCCCGTCAATGCTTCTCGGTTGAACGGCCCAATCGCCACCAAGTCCGACCTGTTTGCTCGTCCTGCATTGCGCCGATCGTCACGGTCCGTTCAACAACTTCCCCATGCCCAAGCCTGACTGTGACAACTGCTTCATCCTCAGGGAATTGCCGGCCATCGATGATCCAAGACACAGCCGAGTGTCCCTGCAGCCGGTACGGAATAACACTGCCGCCCCCTACAATGAGGTTCTGACCATTGAGTATCGTCCGTGCTGACGCGATGATGATCGACTCCACTTCGCTATCTTCTCGACCGGTGTTAGCGACGCTCACGATGAAGCCTCGTATAACTCCCTCAGTCGCTCCAACAATGTTGTTATGAAACTCAACACTGATCGAGATGTTCGGCCGAATCCGGCGTTGTTCTCTTACCGTTGCACGGCCCTGCCAATAACTCACTCCTACCGCAGAAATAGCAATCAAGAGAGTTAGCACGCCTAACCACAGCGGCGTTCCCGCTGCAGAGTTGGTGGCCAAACTGACAACGTGCTCACTTCCACGAGCATCGGCTATCAGACAGACAACCACCCAACCACAACGTAATGTCATCGCCCCACGATTACCTTTCGACCAACCGTGCCAGCGGAACTTGCCTAGTCCCGGATCTCAAACTGTTGAGACCCTGGCTGGGACACGTAAATGGCGCTTCCGGGGCCATAGCGTCCGCTCATCGTGGCTTCATCGGTCTTGTAGACCAAGCGACCGCCGAAACCGAGCCCACGCAGAGCCGCCAACACTCGCTGCACATCATCGAGATCTTGGTAATCGCAGGTATAGACACAGGTCAGGAGCGCGTTTGAGCTTCCTTTCAACGGATTCGGCCGAGCAGTGGCAGCCTTCGCCCTACACCCAAGGTCTCCCGCTTCGGTTGCAGCTCGAATCTTCTCCCACACTTTGTCGTGTCCATCTAGGTTCGTGAAAAGAAGCCACTTCCCCACTCGGTCACCCGGCCGCTTAACATTCACAGGGGCCTCGGCCCGTATCCAGTATTTGGCTGTAACGGTGGATGGTACCCGGCCGCTTCTAGCCACCTTCTCTCGTCGGGCAAGTTCGGTCATGGGTGGCGTCCGGTCCCTGGTGTAAACGCGCGACGGGCGTAGGTTCCTTCAAGAGACAGCAACTCACGAAGGAGGACCTACACCCGTGGCACCACGAGTATCACCCACCGAGCGCATCCGCGC
>Ga0187876_1000146_pt1 | contig 71255 bp, 57 predicted proteins | sample June2016WEW_17_4_FD_133000 | JGI IMG/M metagenome (GOLD analysis project Ga0187876, IMG submission 133000) | Peatland microbial communities from SPRUCE experiment site at the Marcell Experimental Forest, Minnesota, USA - June2016WEW_17_40 | ecosystem: Environmental > Terrestrial > Soil >... | reverse complement strand
ATCTGCCGCACAATTTCGCGGATGGCGTCGGTATTGGTTTTGACGATGGTGTCTTCCAGGCGGTTGGACTTGCCGACGAACTTGCCGGTGTTGACGTCAATCGCCACCAGCGCCTCGGTCTGATTGATGACGATGTGGCCGCCGCTCTTGAGCCAGACCTTGGGACGCAGGGCTTTTTCGAGCTCCGCGGTAATGCCGAACTCGTCGAAGATGGGGTTGGAGCGGGTGTAGAGCTTGACTCGGCTGACCAGTGCGGGCTGGAAGCGCTCAACGAAGCGCAACACGCTTTCGTAAGCTTCTTCGTTATCGACCCAGACGCTTTTGAACTCGGTGGTGAGCTGGTCTCGCAAGACGCGTTCCACCACGTTGAGGTCATGATGAATGAGCAGCGGCGCCGGCTTGCGCTCGGCATGCTGCCGCATATCAAGCCACAGGTTATAGAGGAAATGCATGTCGGCGCGCAGCTCTTCCTCGCTGCGGCCGTCGCCGGCGGTGCGGACGATGAAACCGCCGGGAATGCCGGTTCGATTGGCCTGCAACACGCGCTTCAGGCGCGCGCGCTCCTCGTCGCTCGGAATCTTGCGCGACACGCCGATGTGGTCGACGGTGGGCATGTAGACCAGGAAGCGGCCGGGGAGCGCAATGTGCGAGGTGATGCGGGCGCCCTTCTGTCCGAGGGGCTCCTTGGCGATCTGGACGATGATTTCCTGGCCTGTGCGAAGCAGGTCGCTGATGGAGGCGGCAGCTTCTTTTTCAGGGCGGCCCTCACTGGTTCTAGGCGCGGCGACGGTGCGCTGCTCGGGACGCGCTTCCAGCGGGCGCGGGGCTTCGCCGGGCGCCAGATTGCGGTCGCGTCCGCCGCGGCGGCGCACGCGGCGGGAAACGCGATGCTGGTAGCGGGGGCCCTGCTCACGCAAGGTGGCGGTGAGGCTGGTGGGAGTGCGCGCAGGTTCGGGACCTTCCTCATCGGCCGCGGCCTGGTCTTCCGCCGGTGCCTGACTCTCGGCAATGCCTTCTGCTTCGGGAGCGTCTTCGCCTTCGGCAACGTCTTCGCTTTCGGGGGCGGATTCCAGGTCGGCGCCGGCTTCGGCAACATCCGGCGCAGCGGCGGACTGTGGCGCTTCGGCAAGTTCGCTAGCGGCTTGCTCGGCCTCGGCTGGAGTTTCCGCCGCTGTGGCTTCCACTTCCGCTGGCGCGGCAGGTGCTTGCCCGGTCCCAACGGGCGTTTCGAGTTCGGCGCCGGCGAGTTCGGCCTGGTGTTCGGCGGATGCTTCGGAAGCAGCCGGTTCCAACTCTTCCTCATCGCGCGCCGGGCCGGTGTACTTGGCGAGCGATTCGCCGGGAAGGACCAGCAAGTCTTCGTTCGGAGCCACGCCCTGGTCGGCAGGCTCCGGCGCTCGCGGCTCGAGCGGTGGGGCCGGCTCCGCGGCGTGATGGCCTGGGGAGTAGAACTTGGAATCGGGCAACCCACGCCCTCCGCCGCGCTGGCCGCGGCGGCGGCGGGAGCGGCGTCCTCCGCGGCGGTCGCGATCGTCGCGGCGCTGTTCCGGCTCGGGGGCGGCAGCTTCGGTCAATACGGGCGGCGCGGCGGCTTCGGTTTCCGCCGCAGCGACGGGCTCAGCCGCGTCCGCCGCAGGCGCCGTTTCAGCCTCAGCGGGAGATGCGGTGGCCGGCGCGGCCAGCGGAGTGCGGTCCATCTTAAGGACCTTGTCCTCCACGCTGGTGACGATTTTGTCGTACTCTTCGTTGTCTTCGAAGAAGTCGGAAACATAGAGGAACGCGTCGCGGTCCAGGCCGATGTCGACAAATGCCGACTGCATGCCCGGCAAGACCCGCGTTACGCGGCCTTTATGGATACTTCCAGCCAGGGAATATTCATTTTCCCGCTGGTGATAGACTTCGAAGACCTGATCGTCCTCAAGAATCGCCACACGTGTTTCGTGGCGGTTGGAAGAAATCACTAACTCCTTGGACATCCGTTGCCTCCCCAGGGAACACGGAGAGTCTCGGAGGGAAGGTGGGCACCCTGCGTGCGCGCCGGGAGCGCCTGTACATACAGGCGCCATGCCGGTCGCTAAACAAGCTCACGCTGGCCGGCGGCGGAGCTTTCACTCATACACCGGACGGCCGGGAACCGCTCCCCGATGCGGGAGAGCGCTCAAAAAGCGCCACCACGCGCGAGGGTCTCTTTTAGGCTCCCGATAACCTTTCTGTTGCGGGCTCGCCTTTGCGGGCGGCCCGGCTAATTCACGAATCTTCTGAGGCGGACGTTATTCACCAGCCCCAAAGCCAAAAAGCTCGACCAGATACTGGAACCACCAGCGCTCATGAACGGCAGCGGAATGCCGGTCACCGGCATCAAGCCCGCCACCATGCCCACATTGACCACAACGTGGAACAGCAACAGGCTGGCCACCCCCATGCAGATGTACATACCCACGGGATCGGGCGCCGTTTGCGCATTCTGGACGATGCGCATAATCATGACAAAGAACAGCGACAAAACAATCACTACACCGACAAATCCATGCTCTTCGGCAAGCGCCGCAAAGATAAAGTCTTTCTGCGACACCGGCAGGAAGCGTAGCTGGGTCTGCGTTCCCTTGGTAACTCCCTTGCCGAACATCCCACCCGCCCCGACCGCGATCTGGGATTGAATCAACTGATACCCGGTTCCCTGGGGGTCGCGGTCGGGATCGAGAAAGCTGACCAGCCGCGCCCGTTGAAAGGGCTGCAAGAAATGCCAGCCCACGGGAAGCACCAACATCGTAACCACGGCAATTACGATCACATACTTTCGCCGCAGTCCTGCCAGAAATGCACCTACCATCAGGATGGCGATATACGTTAGTGAGGTTCCCAGATCGGGCTGTTTCAGCACCAGCAGCGTGGGAACCAACACCAGCAGCGATAGTATCGTCATCTCCCGGATCTCCAGCGTTTCCGTCTTGATCTCCGCCAGATACCGGGCTACCAACAATATTATCATCAGCTTGACAAATTCCGATACTTGCAAATGTAAACCACCGCCGAGCGGAATCCAGCGGCGGGACCCAAAGGCCGACTGACCCACCACGTAAGTGACCGCAAGGGCTGCTACCGAGACGATGTAATAGCTCGGAACATAATGCAGAAGCGTATGATAATCCACGGCGAGGACGAGCCACATGAGCAGCAGGCCGCCGGCAACATAGAGGATCTGGCGCCACCAGGCGGAGTGGAACGGGGAATCCAGGGTAGCACTGTAAATTTGCAGAACGCCGACGCCGCACAGCGCCAGGGTGATCAGCAGCAGAGACCAATCCAAATCGCGCGCGGAAAGATAGCGGGTCATATCAATCGTGAGGCCGAGGGGCGAAGAGCGCGGGACCGGGCATGCCGAGGCGCATCATGTCCGAGAGGCGGGCGGTGACGGCACCCTGCTGCTGGCGCAGAGCCTCCAGCCTGGCCTTCTTATCAAAATAGGCTTTGAAGACATCGCGCACGATAGGCCCAGCCAGATAGCCTTCGCGGCCGTGATCGAACAGGCATACGACGACGATTTCCGGCGCCGAGCGTGGCGCGAAACCCACAAACCAGGCGTTGTCCGTCATATCCACCCCGCCCTTTTGCTTGGCGAAACCCGCCGACGCCACCTGGGCAGTGCCGGTCTTGCCGCAGACCTCGATGCCCTTCAAGGTGACGACTCCATACCCGGTTCCGCCCCCTTCGTTCACGACGCCATACATGCCGTCAACGACATCCTTGACGTGATCCGGATCGAGCGGCCACCGGTCGGGTTTCTCGGTTGCGTCCAATTCGCGGACCAGGTGGGGATGGTGCCAGACGCCGCCGACCGCGATTCCGCCAATGGCGCGAGCTAACTGGATCGGAGTCACGGTGAGCGCTCCCTGCCCGATGGCCACGGAGATGGTCTCACCGGCCCACCATTTTTCGCGGTAGTTGCGCAGCTTCCATTCGGGCGAGGGCACGATGCCGGATGCCTCGTTGGGCAGATCGATGCCGGTCGGGTGGCCGAAGCCGACCAGGTTGGCGTAAAAGGCAATCGAGTTGATGCCCATCTTGTCGCCCAGGGTGTAAAAGAACACATCGCAGGAGCGCACGATGGCGTTGTGCAGCGCGATAGTGCCGTGTCCGCCTTTTTGCCAGCATTTGTGATAGCCGCCGTAGAAGGAAGCGCCGCCGGAGCAATGAACGGTCCACTTATCGTCGATGGTGCCGGTCTCGAGGCCGGCCAGCGCCATGATGGGTTTGAACGTCGAACCGGGCGCCAGTTGGGCCTGGATGGCGCGATTCATCAGGGGATGGTCGGGATTGTCGGCGATGACCTTCCAGTCCGCGGCCTTGATGTGGTCGGCGAATTTGTTGAGGTCAAAAGCCGGCCGGCTGACCATGGCGAGCACCTCGCCGTTGCGCGGGTCGAGCGCCACTACGGCGCCGTTGCGGCCGTCCATGGCGAGCTCGGCAACGGCCTGCAGATCCAGATCAATGGTGAGCTGCAGATCCTTGCCGGGCGTGGCGGGCTTGGTTTTGAGAACCTGGCGCACCTGGCCGCGGTTGTCCACCACCACCTGGCGCTGGCCATCCACGCCCGCCAGCGTGTCGTTGTACTGCCGCTCAATGCCGAACTTACCGATGACGGTGCCGGGATCGTATTTGGCGAACTCCGGCTGGTCCAGTTCCTGCTCGCTGATTTCACCGGTGTAACCGATGACGTGCGCCATCATGCCGTTCTGCGGGTACGCCCGTTTGTAATCCTGGGTGAGCAGCAACTCGGGGAAGAAATCGCGGTGCGAGTCGACGAAGGACAGGTCGGCGGGAGTCACCTCCTCCTTGAGCACGATCGGATCGTACTTGGGCCGGCTGCGATAGCGGCGCACTTTAGCCTGAAGATCCGCCAGGTCCAGGTCCAGGCCTTGAGCGATAGGCGCCAGGTGTGCTTCGTTCAGACTCTCGCGCGTAAGCAGGAGGCGGAAAGAGCTGTGGTTGTCGACGATAACGCGGCCGTCGCGATCGAGGATGCGCCCGCGGGGCGCCGCCATCGGTTGCGATTTCACGCTATTGGCGAGAGCCCGCTCGTCATAAAACTGCGGATTTTGAACCTGCAGCCGCCAGAAGCCGGAGATGAGAAACACGAAAGCGATGACGGTGGCGTACTGAAAAATGGCGATCTTACCCGCTGCCTGACGGGTGTCGTCGCGCAAGGGTTGCTTGCGGTTGACATGGGACTCGTTATGTCGATCGATCGGTGGAAGGATCACAACACCAGGGCGTAAAGCGGCTCTTCTCTTTCAGTGTAGCCCAACCGTGGAAATACCGCCAAGGACGCGGCTTTGGGCGGAGGAATCCGGGCACTGCGAGACTGCCGGTCACAGCGAATCGAAAATCGGATCTTAAAGTCCGGCAGACAGTTAACGAACGGCGGCCGGAGGGTGCGCGGGCGCCCGCCAGCTACTATTGGGGCGGAAAGAGGGAACCGCACGATGCGCTCTCTGAAGCGCCTTATACTGGCATACAAGAACTTCGCGGCCAACCGGAACATCAGCCACATTGGACTTGGCGTCGCGGCGCTGAACACGGCCAAGGTGCTGCGCGCCAACGGCATTGCGGCAGAGGTCTGGCCCATCACGAGCGCGGTGGAGTTGGGCAGCCGGCTGGATTCCTCGGTTTCGCACGTGGTCACTTCGGCGCCGTGGATACCGGCGGAGAACTGGCAGCGGCTGACGGCGGAACACCCGGAGATCACGTTCGCGGTGAATTGCCACTCGAACGTCGGTTTTCTGCAGGCCGACGCAAACGGGGTGAGGCGTTTGCGCGACGGCATGGAACTGGAGCGCGGAACGTGGAACTTTCACGTGGCCGGGAACAGCCGGAAGTTCTGCGACTGGATCCGGGCCGCTTATCGGGCTCCATGCGCTTACCTGACTAACCTGTATTATCTCGAGCCGGAGCGGCGGCCCTACCTGCGAACACCGTTCAGCGGCGGCACGTTGCGGTTGGGGGCATTCGGCGCCACGCGGCCGCTCAAGAACCTGATGAGCGCGGCGGGCGCGGCTTTGGAAATCGCCGGCCGGCGCAACGCACCACTGGAATTCTGGGTTTCGGCCGGACGCGCGGAAGGCGGGTTGGGGATCATGGACGCGGTGCGGGCGATGATGGCCGGACTGCCGCATGCGCGGCTGGTGGAGAACGGGTGGCAGACGTGGCCGCGCTTCCGCGAGACGGTGCGGCACATGCACCTGCTGCTGCAGCCGAGCTACACCGAATCGTTCAACATGGTGACGGCGGACGGCGTTGCGGAGGGCGTGGCATCGGTGGTATCCGATGCCATCGACTGGGCGCCCAGGGCGTGGAAAGCGGGATTCGACCACGTGGACGAAATCGCCCGGGTCGGCAGCCACCTGCTGGCGGATCAGCACGCGGCCGTGGAGGGCTTCCAGGCGCTGGAAGCCCACAACGCAGAGGGGCTGAGGTGCTGGAAAAGCTATCTGGACGCCGCCTGAAAGGCTCACTTCACGCGGCTGAAGTCCACTTTGGCGGGCATGGTTTGCCCGTCCGAGCCGACGGCGGTGATGGGGCCTTTGAGATGGTCGCCCTCCAGCACCAGGTTGCATTTGAAAACGGTGCCATCTTGATCGGACGTGACCTCGAAGGTGACTTTGTTGCCGCTAATGGCGCCTTTGGCGATGGTCCACTGGTGTTCTTCATCCGGTCCGGCGGTGCCGGTGACGTGTCCACCCTCTTGCTTCAAGACGGCAAAAGCAGTGCCGTCATCGTTGGTTCCGTCGGGCCGCGTCAGGCTGAAGGAGCCCGACCACTTCCCGCTCACACTCACATCGGCGGCGGACAGCACCAAGGCAGCCGCCAGCAAAAAAAACACAAAAACTCGCATAAACTCCTCCGGAGGTGGAATACGAGCGCCGGGCGAATAAGTTCCACCGGAGGAAGGAATTCAATTCAGAAAGTAAGTCCGGTAGAGGGTATCCCGCTGTTTGGGTATAAAGCCCGCGTCCCGGATGATGCGGCGGAGCTCTTCTTCAGAGGCCCGATGGTGGGCACCGGCAGCGGAGACGACGTTCTCTTCGATCATGATGCTGCCCACATCGTTGCCGCCGAAGCGCAAGCCGAGCTGGCAGGTCTTGAGCCCCTGCGTGACCCAGGAGGATTGCACGTTCTCGATGTTATCGAGATAGATGCGCGAGATGGCCAGCGTCTGCAGGTATTCGACGGCGGTGGCTTCCTCTTTGACGAAGCGGCCGAGCGAAGTGTTTGCGCGCTGGAAGGTCCAGGGAATGAAGGCGGTGAAACCGCCGGTTTCCTCTTGCAGGTTGCGGACCAGCTCCAGGTGATTCATCCGCTGCTCGATGGTTTCGCCGCAGCCGAACATCATAGTGGCGGTGGTGCGCATACCGAGCTGGTGAGCGGTGCGGTGAACATCGACCCATTCCTGGACCGAACACTTCAAGCGGCTGATCCGTTGACGGACGGCGTCGTCCAGGATTTCGGCGCCGCCGCCGGGAATGGAATCGAGGCCGGCATCCATCAGGCGCTGGATGGTGTCGCGCAGGCTGAGGCCGCTGACCTCGGCGATGTTGACGACCTCAGGGGCGGAGAGGCAATGCAGGTGGATGCGGAAGCGCTGCTTGATGCCGCGGAACAGGTCTTCATACCACTCGATCTTGAGGTCGGGATGCAATCCGCCCTGCATAAGAACGCCGGTGCCGCCGAGGTCGATGGTCTCCTGAATTTTCTGGTAGATGGTCTCGTTGGAGAGGACGTAGCCTTCGGCGTGGCCCATAGGCCGGTAGAAAGCGCAAAAGCTGCAGAACTCGGTACAGAAATTGGTGTAGTTGATGTTGCGATCGATGATGTAGGAAACGATCCCCTCGGGGTGCCACTTGCGGCGCACCGCGTCGGCGGCCATGCCGATGCCGATCAGATCGTCGGAGCCAAACAGCGCCAGCGCCTCTTCACGCGAAATCATAGGAATCCCCAGCCGGTTCTTTAAAGATAGCAAAAACGGGTCCGGCAATTCCGGCCGGCGGGAAACGGTGTTTCCCGTTCACAGAGCAGGCGGACCGCCTGCCGAAACCCAAGGAAAGAGGGGGCGCAAACACGCAAATGAAGCCGCCAGGCGAGAGCGGCCGAAGTCAACAGGAAAGGACTGAAAGAAGAGATGAAAACGAAACGCAGATACGGATGGAAGCCGGACGTACCGGACCACCGTGACATGGTTTACAGGCCGCGGCGAACCATGCCGGTGCCTGCGGACCTGGACATGCGGCCGGAGCAGCCGCCGATTTTCGACCAGGGACAGCTTGGCTCCTGCACGGGAAATGGAATCGCCGGCGAACTGGAAGCGCAGGCCCTGGCGCAGGGCGAGCGGCTTACGGTGCTTTCGCGGCTGTTCATCTATTACAACGAGCGCGCGAAGGAAGGCACAGTTACGGAGGATGCCGGCGCGTCGATCCGCGATGGGATCAAGAGCGTAAGCGCGCAGGGTGTGTGCCCGGAATCCGAGTGGCCCTATAACCTGCGCAAGTTCGCGGTGAAGCCGCCGAAGCACTGCTACATCGACGCTCTAAAACTCAAGGCCATCCAGTACAGCAGCGTGCCGCAGGACTTGAACTCGATCCAAGGGGCGCTCGCTTCCGGACGGGGCATCGTGTTCGGCATTTCGGTTTACGATTCCTTCGAGTCGGACGAGGTGGCGAAGACGGGGCTGGTGCCGATGCCGGACCCGAGCGAGAAACTGTGCGGGGGCCACTGCGTGCGGTTGGTCGGCTACACCGACAACGGCATCGACGGCATTCCGGCGCAGCATTTCATCGGCGCGAATTCGTGGGGCACGGACTGGGGCCTCGCGGGCTATTTCGCGATTCCCTACGCGTATGTCACCAGTCCGAACCTGGCGGACGACCTCTGGGTGGTCACGGCGGTGTCATAGTGCGCCGTGGCAGGACAAATGAATCAGCAAGAGGAGACACAGCATGAATAGAAGGACATTCCGGCTCATTTGGGCGATTCTACCGGCGCTCGCGGCCGCGGGCTGTCTGTCGGCGCAAGCGCCCAATACGGTCAGCTACGCCCCGAGCTACTTTGTTGGCGCGGGAGCCGAATACAATCGCTACAACGCGGCCGGGCCGTCGGTCGCGGGGTGGACCACGTTCGCCGTCGAAGTGGGGCAGAGCAAGGTGTACTCGTGGTCGACCATCGAATTGACCAGCGCTACGAGCACCGCCAGAACCGGCGCGGGATACCTGTTTGCGCAAACGGGCAATTGGTCGCTGGTGGCGCTGGGAGACGCCGGGCTGGCGGCCTCACCGGTCGCCACGCTGGGCTCATTCAGCGTCGGCGGAGCTGTCTTTTACGACATAGGACAGCGCTTCAACCAGGGGCATCTCTATCTCACCGGCATCATGCGGGTGGCGTCGATCACGTCGAATTCGATTCAGCCGGTGTTTGAGTTTGGCGTGGGAAAGAGCTTTTGAGGAGTGATATGAATATAGCAATTCCTTCGTGGTTGACCGGAGCAGTGGCGGCAATCGTCCTGTCTGCGGCGGCGCGTGCACTGCCGGATCCGCCGCCGTTGGGTTCGCAATTGTATCTGTGGTTTTACCGTTTCACGCAGAACCTGCTGGCGAATTTCGATAAGACACAAAAACCATGAGTAAGGCAGGCGCGGGTGCGGGGCGGGCTGAGTTACTCGCCCCTCCCTGTCATGCCGAAGCAGCAGCCAATTCGGGCTGCAGCGTTTGCGCAACCAGGTAGACCGTGAAGAGCGGCTTGGGATCGCCCTTGCCCCATCGACTCACCTGCCATTTAGCGAGCAGATGGCGCACTTGGGGGCGGTCCGTGAGATCGACCACGATCTGATAGGTGCCGCAATAAAACTTCTGCGGAAATGAAGCCACCGGCTTGGCGCCCCAGTCAGCGCCGTCGGCGGAGCCCCAGATCGAGACATCGATACTTTGCTGTTCAATGATACGCGTGATGCCGAGGGTCAGAAGCAACGTTCCGCCCGCTTGGTCGCCGAGATCAATCTGAGACCCGGCGCCGGCTTCGCGTACGGTGGTTTCCGGCAGCAGGAACTGTTGCAGCATGGGCTTACCCTTCTCTCGCGTAGCGACTCCTTGAGCTTGAGAAGTCGTACTGGAGACGCTTCCAGGTTCGCACATTTTTGGCGGAAACAAAAGTGAATTTGCCGGAAACCGCCGTCGGAACGCACGCAAAAGATCGAGCTAGCCGCTGCCGCTTCTTCAAGGTTTTCAATTGGATGACGAACAAAGCTCAAGTTGTCATTAAGCCAAAAGGCAGGTGCACGGCCATCATTGGGCGGAAGCCTGCGAGCTTGAGGACTGGACCCTGAAGGGAGCGCCCCCACGTCCGTCAGCGCAGCGACGGAGACTCTACTTCACCTTGCGAAACAGCTTTTGCAGGATTCGCAGCGCACGGTCGACTTCTTTTTCGGTGATGACGTAGGGCGGCAAAAACCGCAGCACGGTGTCATGGGTGCAGTTGATGAGCATGCCCTCGGTCATGGCGTCCAGCACGAATTGCTTGCCGGGGATGGCGAGATCGACGCCCAGCATCAGGCCGAACCCGCGGACTTCCTTGACGAAGGAATGCTTGTGGGCCAGCGTCTCGAGTGAATCCTTGAAATATGCGCCCACCCGCTGGATGGCGGGCAGCAGCTCATCGAGAATGTCCAGAAACTCCAGCGCCACGCGGCACGCCAGCGGGCCACCGCCGAAGGTGGTGCCGTGCATGCCGGGCTTGATGGCCGCCGCGGCTTTTTCGTTGGCCAGGATGAAGCCCAGCGGCAGGCCGCAGGCGAGCGGCTTGGCGGCCACCACCACATCCGGCAGAATCACCGGCTGGAAGAGCTGGTAGGCAAAATGCACGCCCGGCCGGCCCACTCCACATTGCGTTTCATCAGCCACCAGCAAGGCGTCATAGCGGGTGGCAAGCTCGCGCGCCTTGGCCACGAACTCCGCGGTGAGCGGGTAGATACCGCCTTCGCCCTGAATCATCTCCAGAATGATGCCCGCGGTGCGATCGCTGCAGGCCGCCTCGAGCGCCGCGACGTCATTCTTGGGGACAAACTTCACGCCCGGAATGAGCGGCTCGAAATCCGTCCGGTACTTGGCTTGCCCGGTGACCGAGAGCGCCCCAAGCGTCCGGCCATGGAACGAATTATCCAGCGAGATAATCTCGAACTTGTCCGCCTGGATAGCGCGGCCATGCGCGTGCACCATCTTGAGCGCGCCCTCGATGGCCTCGGTGCCGGTGTTGGCGAAAAATGCGCGCTGCAAACCGCTGATCTGATCCAGCCGCTTCGCCAGCGGACCCTGATACTCGTGGTAATAGAGATTGGAAGAATGGATCATCAGCCCGGCCTGCTGGCGGATCACCTTGGTAATTCGTGGATGAGCGTGGCCAAGGGCGTTGACGCCGATGCCGGCGAGCAGGTCCAGGTAACGGCGGCCTTCCAAGTCGTAAACCCAGCAACCTTTGCCGCGCGCCAACGCCAGCGGATAGCGGGCGTAGTTCTGCAGCAGATACTCTTTTTCCAGGTCCATGAGTTCCTGGGCGCGTGTTACGCCGACAGGAGGAAGTGCGGTCGTCATTTACTCATGATAACGCGAGGGTGAAGACGAACCGGGCGCGCCAGGTTCTGCGAGGCGAGAGCGGAGAAGGCCAGTCTTCCACCCCGGAACGGGGCTTTTGGGATTGACTGTTTTCCCGAGGCTAACGGGGCTGTGAAAAATCGGTTGGCAGGCGAAAGCGCCTGCCCCACTGCGCCTCCAAGTCTTGCAGCGACGAGGCGGGACGGGCGCTCATCCCAACGCCGCTTCCAACTCGGCGCAGGCGTGGCGGTCGCCAATCCGCGTGGTGACTTCGATGCCCTGACGGTACACGGCGCGCGCCTCCTCCAGGCGGCCGAGCCGCTCCAGGGTCTGGCCGGCGTGCAGATAAGTGGCTGCGTAATCCGGGTGAGCCGCCATCAACGAGCGGAACTCCCGCACAGCACCTTCCAGGTCACCAGTGTTTCGATACTCCATCGCCAGGCCGTAGCGCGCGAAAATGTCGTTCGGGTTCGCGGCCGCCATGCTTTTCAGAATCTCCAACCGGTTGCTCGCCATGGCGTGTGCTACCATACCTCCCGATGTCGTGCCCCTGTTTCGAGCCGATCGAACCGCGGCCGTGCGCAGCGGCCTCGCGGCGCGCCATGCTGCCGCTGGGCGACGCGTGGACGGGCATCTGCCACGCCGTGCCGGACCAACTCCTCCGCCCAGATGATTCTCAACTCGACACGTTCTGCAACTTCGGCTACGCCCGCGGCCACTGCCCGCGGTTTCCTGCCGATTGCGGCCCGGACGCAGTGCGCTTCACCATCGTCTCCGATGACGGCGCCGCTCTTCGACTGTACTACGTTCTGGAGCGCGATCACCGGCCCTTCGCCCACGGACCGCTCGAATTCTCCGTGGCGCGGGGCGAACTCACCACGCCGGCCGAGGGCGAGTTGACCGGCCGGCAGGCGGGCGCCTATGCGGCCAGCTATCTGCGCCGGAGGTCCGAATTCCAGCGGCGCTGACGAAAATCTCAAGGAGAGCCATGCAAGGTAAACCCGTACGCGAGTCCGCTTCCGAATATTCCGAACTGGCGCTGCCGATTGATGCCAATGGCTGGGGGCACGTGCTCGGCGGCAAGGTAATGCACCTTGTGGACCTGGCCGGCGCCATGGCCGCGATGCGGCATGCGCGCCGCGGCGTGGTCACCGCGGCGGTGGACAGCCTCCACTTCCTGCATCCGGTGAACATCGGGGAATTGGTCATGCTGCGCTCCGCGGTGAATCGCGCCTTCCGCAGCTCCATGGAAGTGGGCGTGCGCGTGGTTACCGAAAACCTGCTCACCGGCGCGCAGCGGCATACCTGCTCCGCGTACCTGACATTCGTCGCGATGGATGAGAACGGCGTGCCGGCAGCGGTTCCGCCGGTGATTCCCGAAACTGAGGTGGAGCAGCGCCGCTTCCGCGAGGCCGGCGAGCGCCGCGAGTATCGTCTCGCCATGCGCAATCGCATCCGCGACTAGCGTCCTGTCTCTGAAATCCGTTGACGAGACTCGATTGAGCTATCGCTCTCCTGCGGGGCCTAAAGACCATGTTTGGCAGGTCCTACGCTGGCACGGCTGAAGCCGGCACTTTCTCGCGGTTCAGCAGTCCTCGATTGTTTGCCGGAACAGAAGCGGAATGTGGGTTGGCGGGCGCGGCCCAACAGCGCTCAAGCGCGCGGGTCGACGGGTTCGAAATACGAATCGGCCAGGGCGGGCTTCTCCTTGATGGCTCGACGCCACGAGGCGCGGGCCTTCTCCTCGTCGCCCATGGCCATCTGCGCATGGCCCATATTGAGTAAGGCTTCGGCGAACTGCGGTTCCGCGTCGATAGCCTGCTGGTAGAAGCTCACCGCCTCCGGGAACTGGCCGCGCTTCTGGCAAATGAGCCCGGCGTTGTAGAAGACCTCCGGGCTGCGCTCTCCCATTTCGATCAGGCGCTCATGCAATTCCAGGGCTTCTTCGTATTCGTTCTGTTCCAGCGCCAGAGCGGCCAAGCCGCGCACGCCGTCGTTCGAATCGGGGCGCAGCATCACGGTTTCGGTGAAACACTGGCGGGCTGAAGCGGCATCGCCGGAACGGGCGAACGCGATGCCGGCGTTCAAGCAGGCTTCGGCCCAATTGGGTTGTTTGGCAAGCACGGCCTGGAAGGCTTCCGCGCTGGCATGGTAGTCGCCCCGCAGCAGGCGGAGGTAACCCAGACGGAAGTGCGCGTCACACCACTCGAAAGCCGTGTCCGGGACTGCGGCGTAGAGGCTTTCGGCGCGCTGCCGGTCGTTGAGCTGTTCCAGCACCAGCGCCAGGTTCCACATCGCGCTGGGCTGGTCGGGATCGAGCTGCAGGCTTTTTTCGTAGCAGTCGCGCGCCGCGGGAAGATCGCCGAGTTCCTGCCGGATCACGCCCAGGTTGAGCAGCGCGGGCGCCGACGAGGGGTTGAGCGTGCTGGCCTGGGCGTAAGCGTCGGCTGCGCGTTCCAGTTCCCCCATCTGGTGATGCGCCACGCCCAGGTTGAACCAATTCTCATAGCGGCCGGGCATGGCATTGGCGAGTTCGCGGGCGTACCGCGCAGCAGCCGTATAATCCTCATCGGCGAAGGCCAGGGTGGCAAGGGCCTCCAGGGCCACGGCGGAACCGGGCCGCAGTTCGGCCAGCATGGCGGCATAGCGGCGCACGGATTCGCCGTCGCGGCGGTCCAGGAACAGCGCCACCAGATTCGACAGGCATTCCTCGCTACGCGGATTCCGCGCCAGCACTTTGCGGTACTGTTCAACGGCCTCTCCGTGCCGGCCGAGCTGTTGCAGGGCCACGGCTCGAGCGAACATGGCCGGTTCGTGATCGGGATACAGGGAGAGGTACTTATCGAGCGCTTCCAGGGCCTGCGCAGGGCTGCCGGCCCGAATCATGGCAATCCCCAATCCAAGGTGCGCATCCACGCGGCTGGCATCGACCAACAGAGCCTTGCGGAAGGCCTCGGCGGCCGGCTTCCATTGCTGCGCGTTTCCCAGGCACACGCCCATGTTGTAATGCGCCGTGCGATGGTTCGGGTCCGCCTCCGTCACCGACTGGTAGCTGGCGGCGGCGTGCTCGAAATCGCGCAACTCGAATTGAACGTGTCCCAGCGCCGCGTACAGGGCCGGGTCGTGCTCACCTGCTTCAATCGCCTTGCTTAAGATCCGGGCGGCGCTCTCGCGCTTTCCCTCCAGGTGGAGCGCCACGGCACGGGCGAGGGTTTTGTTGGCCTGATCCGCCTGCTTGGGCTGGTTGATCGACGTCACGCTCGAGGGCAAGAAGGACCCTAAACTGGTTAACCCGCTATCCGAGCCGGTTAGGAACGCCATGATGGAAACCTCCCGTGATCCGAGATTCTACTATATACATTGCGGCGCATGAAGCCAAAACCGGCTGCGAGGGCCAGTTGATTGGCAGGGCCGGGAGTCCCGGAACCGGGGCGGGGAAGCGTGCCGCGCGGGGGCCACAACTGCGCGCTGGCCGAATTGCTGCCGCTCAGGAAGGCGCATACCCTTCCCAGCCAGTCTTCGTTCTTGGAAACCTTGATCCAGTACAGGCGCGCCCGTTCGCCGGCATCGGCGAAGAAGCCGATTCCGCCGTGGGTCAGTGTGGCATCCTCAAAGCTGTCGATCTCCTGGCCTTCAACCGAGGTGGTGATCCGGTCGCCGCGCACATCCACGGCCACGCGATAGGGCGTGCGGTCGTCGGCCATGATATTAAGCGGCGTTACCACGCGCCGGCCCTTTATGCCCGCCACGACCGGATAGTGGACGATGATCATGGACGCGCGCGGTCCGGTCCCTTCCGTCGCGAACTTCATGGCGTAATAGTTGGCGTCATCGCTGGCTCTAACCGCCCAGTCCATGCTCTTGGATTCGATTTGGCCGAAGAACTCGACGCGATAGTCGGTGTAATTCACAGTCGGCTGGAACAACGCCAGCTTGCCGGTGGTGACGTATCCGTCCGGATTCCGGGCCCAGCCCGGCGGCAAGGCGTGTTCTGGCGCTCCCCAGGCGGCCATGCCGTCCTGGAAGTCGTCGCCCAGGTGCGCCTCGGCGCGCCTGGAAATGGCGGAACGCACGCGGCTGAAAAACCCGCCGGATCCTGCCGCCGCGGGGTTGCCATGGTTGCTTGCCGACCGGTTCTGCCCGGCGGCGGGAGACAAGGTGCCGATGACCTCATCGTGGTTGGAGCGTACGTAGCTCACGCCGTACCAAAGCATCGCTCCGATGACCAGGCAGGCGGCGATGATTTTGCTTAGATCGCGAAGCGTCGTGGAACGCCGGCTGGCGGCTTCGGGGAGGGTGAAGATTTCGGCGAAGGCGGGCCTCTTGCGCTTTTCCTTCGGCGCCTGCGGCAGCGGCTCAATCCGTTCCACCGACAGGGGCGCCGCGAAACGGGGAGCGGTGACCGCCATGGCCGGAATGATCCAACCCATCCCGTGCGCGACACTGCGCGGACCCCGCGAGCAGAAGTACTCGAGCGGCATCATCCCCGCCATGCGCATCGCCGGCGGCTCGATCGGCGCCGGCGGTTCCGGAGTGCGGAGAGTGACGGTGGAAACCGGCGCCCGATGAATTTGGCGGGGCACACCGGCCTCGACGGCAGGGCGTGCGTCCGCCGCGGCAAATGACGCCGATGGCAGGCCCTGGTGCGGCGCCGGGGCGCCCTCGAACTGCGGCAGGCGAATCTGTGGGGCGGCAGGGATCTTGCCAGACACGGGCGTAGCCAGTGAGCGAGCGCCTTCGGCGTCCGGCATAGCCTGCACCGGCTGCTCCGGACCGTCCGGGAAATACCCGCGCTGCAGCGGGCGGTGCGCCTCGGGAGTCACCATTGCCACGGTCCGCATCGGCCCAGCCGTGCGCGGAGTCGGTGCAGCCGCCCGCGGCTCGGGGATCGCGTGCCTCGTATCCGCCTGCATGGTGGAGGCCGGGTCCGCCAGCGCGAGGCATCCCATCACCGGCTCTATAGCGCTGAAACCTTGGAAGGCAACGGCGAGGGCGCCATGAGTCATCGAGATCCGTTCCACGGGCGCAGCGGCGGGCATGCGCATCCATTCTTCCTCCGCCGGGCCACTCGCCGGCGCCGCCTGGCGGAGACCGATGGCGAACGCGGGCAACTCCGGGTCTGCCTGCTGTGCGACCAGAAGGCCAGCCGCGGCCGGCTCAACCAGCCGCTCTAGCGGAGCCGCTGCAAGTGGCGTCGCTCCGGCCGGTGGCGGCGGAGCGACCGCCAGCGGCGGCGTCAAAGCGGGAGGCAAAATGGTATCCGAAGCCCCGAGTTTTGCCGGTTTTTCCGTGTAGCGAAGTTTGAATTTGAACTCGGACCTTTCGGGCATGCTCCCTTGCGGCCTTGGCGCCAGAGGAGGCAACGAAGGCAGCGGAGGCGGCGCGGCGGGCTGCAAGGGCACACCCCAACCTTTCGCCGGCTCTGACACCTTGCTGTGGCGCTCCCGGTACGCCTCGCGGTGAGTGTCGCAGCAGAATGCTGTGTCCTTTAGGAGCCGCGATGAAACGATTTCATCGCCACAATACCGGCAGAACAACGGACTCTCCTCAGCCCATTTTCGCTCAACTCATCGAATAAGGCGAGTATATGTGAAAAAGATGTCACGGGCATGTTGACAAGTCGCTAATTAATGTACTGAAATTAGTTAGCGATTACTACCCCAGATCATTAACCGCGAATCGGCTTGTACCGCAAGGATTTGGCCTCGGCCGGCGGACGGACGGCTGCCACCAGGCGCAGCAAATGTCGACTTTTGCTCCGCCGCGCGAACCCTGTAACCTTACATAACCATTTTATTTGGAGCCACTTAGGCAAGACCGCGCAAAAGCCCCAGCCAGCCTGCCGAGAGACCGGCCGCCATCCTCACGGGGCCTGCTTCCGACGCTGGCATCGAAACTGGCCGGGCCGGCCGGAGTTTCGGCGCCGATTGCTCTATGAAGGCTCCTATTTCAAATGGCATTATGGCGAAAATACCTCCGTTTTTCGCCTATTTTTGGCTCCGAACGACAATTCGCTTGCGCGGAGAGCCGCCGCGACCGGGCACGCCGTCAATAATTCGGCAAGGTACGCGATGTGGGCGAGTGCGTTCCGCGTCAGCGTCGAGAGCCGCGCCGCTTGCGGCCTTCCTGGGCCAGCCTCACCACCACGGCGGCGGTTGCGGCCGGGTCGTGCCGCACCACACCGGTGAGCTGCGCCAGTTCGGCGCTCATCACCTTCAGGCCCATTTTGGAAAGCGCGGCGCAATCGTTTTCCACCGGCAATGCGGCCTGCCGCGCGTAGCGCTTCTTCATCGCCAACGGAATCGGCCGCGTGTTCACGACGGCATAGTCCAGCAGCGTGCCGCCGGCGTGACGCTCGATGGCGCGGATGTGATCGCTGGCGCTGAAATCCACGGTTTCTCCGGGCTGCCACATCAAGTTGATGAAACAGGCCTTCACCGCCGGCGAACGGCGGATGGCGGCCGGAATGCCTTCCACCAGCAGGTTTGGTATCACGCTGGTGAAGAGCGACCCGGGCCCCAGCGTGATCACGTCGGCCGCGGCGATGGCGCGCAGCGTGGCGGCGAGCGGCCGGGCTTTACGCGGGCGCAAATGCACGGAGCGAATCTTTTTCCGGCTGCGGCTGATGCGGGTCTCGCCGGCGACGCGAGTTCCGTCGGCCAGCACCGCCTCCAGCGACACGTTGGCATCGGTGGAAGGGAAGATGCGGCCGCCGATGTTGAGCACTTCCGACGATGCCCTCACGGCGTCGGGGAATTCGCCCATGACGTGCGTGAGCGCCGTAAGGAAGAGGTTGCCGAAGCTGTGGCCCTTGAGCCCGTGGCCGGCCGCGAAGCGGTATTGAAAAAGCCGCCCCAACAGTCCCGAATCTTCGCTCAGCGCCACCATGCAGTTGCGAATGTCGCCCGGCGGCAACACATCGAACTCGCGCCGCAAACGGCCGCTCGATCCTCCATCGTCGGTCACCGTGACGACGGCGGTGATATCGACCGCAGGCTGCGACGGTCCGCGAGGGCGTGTGTAGCGCTTCAGCCCTTCGAGCAGCGCCGACAATCCGGTCCCGCCGCCGATCGCGACCACGCGCAAGGGTGCTTCTCGCTGCATAGGATGAGCCCGCGCCCGGAAGCCGCGCTACCAGCCCTTCTTTTCAGGATAGAGCAGAGCGTCGAACATCGGATGCCTGGCGATGAGCGCGAAATCGGCGTCCTGCCGCGCGATGATGCGGTTTCGCGGTTCCAGCTCGATGGCGCGCTCCAGGTGGCTGCGGGCCTTCTCCAGTTCGCCGCCCAGTGCGTGCGCCAGCGCCAGCGCGTAATGAATATGATCGGCCTGCGGGGTCATGGCCAGGGCCCGCTCCAGGTTTTGCCGCGCTTCGGCGAGCTTGCGGGTGTTGATCAACGCCACCCCATAGGTGTAATATTCCTCGGCCGATTGCAGCTCCACCGGCTCCTGTTGCAGACGGCGGTCGCACATCGCCATGTGCACCCGCGCCCGGTTCGCCACGTCGCGTTCCGGCCCCGCGGCGGCGCGTTCGAACAACTCGCGGGCTTGTGCCATATGGCGCCCATGGAACTGCTTCATGGCCGCTTCAAACGCGCTGAACTGCTCCCGCGCACCGAACGCCGGAGCCGCGTTGGGAGCGCCCGCCGGTTCCGGTCTCCCGGGTTTTGCGGCCGATGGTTTCGCCGCGCGCTTCTCCTCGCTCCGGTCGGCGGGAGTCTTCTTCTTTTCAGGCATACGGACGAGCCCGCTTCGGTACGGGAACTTAGCGTTTATAGCAGACCATGCCGCGGTGATGCAACCGGGGGCGGCGGTAGAAACCCGGCGGCGGTACACTGAAGGCATGGAAAACGCGGAGATCCAGATCGTCTCCAATGAGTCTGGTGAACCGACCGCTGTCATTGTCCCGATTCAACTCTGGCGCGAAATCGAATCGGAGCGCGAAACGGCATACCTGCTCAAGTCCGAAACGATGAAGCAACGCCTGCTGGCTGCGAGACAACGCGAGGGCGGACTTTCACTCGATGCCGTCGTTGAGAAACTTAGAATTTGACCCAGCGGCCTTCGAGGATCTCGCTTGGTGGATCGAAACGGACCGGGCGCAGGCACTTCGAATCATCAGACTGGTTCGCGAGATTCAGCGTGAGCCGTTCTCCGGCGTGGGGAAGCCTGAGCCCCTGAAACGCGAATTGTCCGGTTGTTGGTCGAGGCGCATCGATCACGAACATCGGCTCGTCTATCAAGTGCAAGAGAAGAGGATCCGGATTCTCGCCTGCCGTTTTCACTATTGAAATTGAAGCCGGACATGCCCTTACTCAGCCCTCGGTCTCTTCCACCAGCTCGAAGCCACGATCCGCAATGCCGGTCAGCAGAACTTCGGATTCGTGCCCGTGCAGGCGAAAGATCTGCTGCACCAATCCGCAGACATCCTGGCAGCCGCGCTCGTAGAAGACCAGGATGGAAGGTCCGGCGCCGCTCAGCACGCAGCCGAGCAGGCCGGGAGCGCGCAGCTTGAGGATTTCACCAAGGCCGGGCACCAGGGGAATGCGGTAGGGCTGATGGAAACGGTCTTCGAGCGCCGCCGGAAAGGCCCAGGTTGCACCGGCCGAGAGCGCGGCGATCAACAGCGAAGCGCGCTGCACGTTGAACACGGCGTCTTCGCGGCTGTAGCTGGCCGGCAGCACGGCGCGCGCCTTGGCGGTGGGCAGATCGAAATCCGGCACCACGATGCCCACACCGAAGTGCTGCGGCAGCTCCATGCGCACCGCGCGCGCCACGCCGCCGCCATCGATGGCGCTGGCCACGATCGAGCCCAGCGTGCAGGCCGCCACGTTATCGGGATGGCCTTCGAGGCGCGCCGCTTCGTCCAGAATGCGCAGCGGCTTCCAGCCGAACCCGAGCAGCCGGTCGGCGATCACCACGCCGGCGGTGAGCGCGGCGGCGCTCGATCCCATGCCCTTGCCGATGGGAATGTCGTTTTGGATCTCGAGCTCGATCGGCGGCATCGCCGAGGCGTGGCTCTCGGCAACCGACACCGCCGTTTGCCAGATGAGGTTGTCGCTGCCGGTAGGAATCGAAGCGGCGTCCCGGCCTTCGGCGCGAATGGCCAGCGTTGCGGCCGGCCGGAAACGGCAGGTCAGATAAACGCCCAGGGCCATCCCCAGGGCGTCGAAGCCGGCTCCCAGATTGGCGCTGGAAGCCGGCACGCGAACCCGGAACCAGTTCATCAAGGTGTGATTATCGCATGGCGGCACAGGTTGCCGGCCTGCTGGCGCAGGCCATGCGCGGGCCGGGCTCATGCCCGGCTGCACCGATTGCCAATCGGTGCGCGGGTTACCAACCCGCCCCACTAGGCCGCGGGCCAGGCATGCCTGCCCCCTACCTGGTTTTGCCTTGCGCGGCCACCGCTTCCATCGCGGCTTTCACTTTCTCCGCATCGCCCAGATAGTAGCGGTTGAGCGGCTTCAGCTCGTCGTCCAGTTCATACACCAGCGGCATCCCGGTGGGGATATTCAGCTCCACGATGTCGGCTTCGGACACATTGTCGAGGTACTTGACCAGCGCGCGCAAGCTGTTGCCGTGGGCGGCGATCAACACCTTCTGCCCGCTTTGGATGGTGGGAGCGATGGTCTGGTGCCACAGCGGGAGGAAGCGCGCCACCGTATCCTTCAGGCATTCGGTGAGCGGCAGCTCTGCGGCAGTGAGGCTCTTATAGCGCGGGTCGTGGCCGGGGAACCGCTCGTCGTCGGCGGTAAGCTTGGGCGGCGGGACGTCGTAACTGCGCCGCCAGATCTTCACTTGTGCCTCGCCGAACTTGGCCGCCGTTTCGGCCTTGTTCAAGCCCTGCAGCGCGCCATAATGCCGTTCGTTGAGCCGCCAGGAGCGGTGGACCGGAATCCACATCAGGTCCAATTCGTCGAGCGTCATCCACAGCGTGCGAATGGCGCGCTTCAGAACCGACGTATAGGCCACGTCGAACGCGTAACCGCCGGCCTTCAGCACCGTGCCGGCTTGCCTGGCTTCCTCGCGGCCCTTTTCGGAAAGATCCACGTCGGTCCAGCCGGTGAAGCGATTCTCCTTGTTCCACGTGCTCTCGCCGTGGCGCAGCAGGACTAGCTTTTTCATGTTAGTAGTGCTCCTTGATTAACTTGGAAGGGGTTGACAGACGAAAGCGTCTGCCCCACTTTGCCGTCGAAGGATCTTGCCGTCGGGTGGGGCAGGCGCTTTCGCCTGCCAACAGCTTCCTTCATCCCACCACCACCACTCCGGACTCGGTCACCGTGTAGCCTTTCGCCCGGTCGGCTTCCAGGTCGAAGCCGATGGTGCTCGATTCGGGAATCTTCACCCCGGTGTTGACAATGGCGCGCCGCAGCCGGCTCCAGCGGCCGATCTCCACGTCCGGCATGAGGATGGAAAACTCCACCTCGCAATAACTGTTGACCCGCACGCCGGGGGACAGCACACTGCGCAGCACGCGGCCGCCGGAAACGATGCAGCCGGCGCTGACGATCGAATCCATCGCCACGCCCATCCGCCGGCCTTCCTGCGCGAAGACGAACTTGGCGGGCGGATGCTGGGTCAAGGCGGTGCGGATGGGCCAGCGCCGGTCATACAGGTTGAATAGCGGCACCACGTCCACCAGGTCCATGTTGGCGTCGTAGTAGGCGTCGAGAGTTCCCACGTCGCGCCAGTAGCGCACCTTCTTGGCGTTCATGTCGCGAAAGTCGTAAGCCATCACGCGCCAGCGGTGCAACTGCCGCGGCAGCACGTCGTTGGCGAAGTCGTGGCTCGAGGTCGTATCCTCGGCGTCCTCGTGCAGCGCCCGCAACAGCACCTCGGAATCGAAGACGTAAATCCCCATCGACGCGCTCACCATCGAGGGGTCGAAGCGCGACCGCTTAGGCCGTCCGTGCTGCGGCTTTTCTTCGAATCCCACGATGCGGTAATCGGCGTCGATCTCAGCGATGCCGTAGCGGCCCGCCTCCTCCGGCGGCACCTGAATGGTGGCGATGGTGATGTCCGCCTGGTGTTGCCGGTGGCATTCGAGCATCTCGCCGTAGTTCATCTTGTAGATGTGGTCGCCCGCCAGGATGAGCGTCAACTCCGGCGCCTCCGCTTCGATGCTTTGAAAATTCTGAAACACCGCGTCCGCCGTGCCCTGGTACCAGTCTTCATGCACGCGCTTCATCGGCGGCAGCACTTCGATGTATTCCCCCAGTTCGGGTGACAGAATGTTCCAGCCGTCCCGCACGTGGCGAATCAGTTCGAGCGCCTTGTATTGCGTCAGCACCAGGATGCGGCGCACGCCCGAGTTGATGCAGTTGGAAAGCGTGAAATCGATGATGCGGTAGACGCCGCCAAAAGGTACGGCCGGCTTGGCCGTTTCCTTGGTCAGCGGATGGAGACGCTCGCCCTCACCCCCGGCGAGCAGAATTGCGAGGACATTTTCCATTTCAGTCTAAGTTAATGAAAAGAAAACGTTTCACTGTTTCGGTCCGGACTCGAGCTGCACCGGACCGAACTTTGGACTTGACTTTGGCGCTCAACCACCTATGATATCAGTACCTTCTGTGCAAGGTGAGGGAAATTTGCGGAGTACTGTCCGCCCGATCACAAAGGGTGGATTTTACTCCGGGAGATCCCGCTCCGGCATTGGAATTCGAGGTGCAGTGGGGAGGTGTTTTTCGATTGGCTGAAGTGAAGTTGCAAGAGGGCGAAACGCTCGAAAACGCGTTGCGCCGCTTCAAGCGCAAGGTCCAGCAAGAGGACATCATCAAAGAAGTCAAACGGCATTCTTTTTACCTGAAGCCGGGTGAGAAGCTGCGGGCCAAGCAGGCGCTGGCTCGTAAACGGAACCGGAAGAAAACTCGCCGGGACGTGGAATAGGCAGCGGGCGGCGGGGATTTTTGGGCCCCGCCGCCTTCAATGAGGAGAGTTGTCAGGGTCGTTAACGGGGGCCAGTTATGGCGGAATTTCAGGATCGCGTCCTCAAGTGTGTGGACTGCGGTGCAGAGTTTGTGTTCACGGCGGGTGAACAACACTTTTACCACGACAAGAATTTCAAGAACGAGCCCAAGCGTTGCAAAACGTGCAAGGCCAAGCGCCAGGGTGGTTCGGGGCCCGGTTTCACCAGGTCCGAAACGCATACTTCTTGCTCCCAGTGCGGGCGCGAGACCACCGTGCCCTTCAAGCCCACGCAAGGGCGCCCGGTGTATTGCCGCGAGTGCTTCCAAAGCCGGAAGACATCTCCGGCTGCGGCCGGCGGCTAGAGTCGCGGCGGCGTCCCGTTGTAATTGCCAAGAGGTCGCGCCACTGGCTGGAAGTGTGCCCAAACTCCAACACCAGGAGCTCACTTGACGATCCACATTGGGATGCTTGTCTTCCCCCGGCTCACGCAGCTCGATTTCGCCGGGCCTTACGAAGTCTTCGCGCGCTTGCCGGATACCCGCGTGCATCTTATGTCGCACTCGCTCGATCCGGTGGTGAGCGATACCGGTCTTACCCTTGTGCCCGACACGGACTTCGCCGCCTGCCCGCCGCTCGACGTGCTTTTCGTGCCCGGCGGCCCAGGCATTTCCGGCGCCATCGAAAGCCAGGCCAACGCTGGCTTTCCTCCAGCAGCGGGCGCCGGCGGCAAAGTACGTAACCTCGGTTTGCACCGGCGCCCTGGTGCTCGGCGCGGCCGGCCTGCTGGCGGGCTATCGCGCCACCACCCACTGGCTCAGCCTGGATCTTCTTCCCATGGTCGGCGCCATCCCCGTGTCCGAAAGAGTCGTTATCGACCGGAATCGCATCACTGGCGGCGGAGTCACTGCCGGAATCGACTTCGGCCTGGTGGTGGCCGCGCAACTGTTCGGCGAGGACGTGGCCCGCGGGATTCAGCTCATGATGGAATACGATCCCGCGCCGCCCTTCGATTCCGGCTCTCCGCGCACCGCATCCGCCGCGCTGGTTTCGCGAATCACCGAGCGCTGCCGGAAACTCCAGGAAGAGCGCAAGCGCCTGCTCGCGGCCGCCGTCGCACGGCAGACGTAGGCTGCCAAAACAGCCGCGTGCTGATGCCGAGGGCTTTTCGGAGCCACGACCGTCAGGGAGTGGTCGGGGGCGTCTTCCAACAAGCTCCTATGCGGGATGGGAAATCTGCGCGATGCGCACCTGCCGCTGAAATTCGGCCAGCATTGATTCCTCCAGCCGCACCTCGGTAGGCCGCTTGACCAGGGTGGTCATGTGGTCGATCTTGTCCTGCAGCTTCAGCAGCGCGTAAAACAGGTTTTCGGGCCGCGGCGGGCAGCCGGTGACGTAGACATCCACCGGGACCACCTTGTCCACGCCTTGCAGCACCGCGTACGTGTTGAACGGGCCGCCCACGCTGGAGCAGGCGCCCATCGAGATGCACCACTTGGGATCCGGCATCTGGTCCCAGATGCGCTTCAACACCGGCGCCATCTTCAGCGTCACCGTGCCGGCCACGATCATCAAGTCGGATTGTCGCGGGCTGGGGCGGAAGACCTCGGCGCCGAAGCGCGCGATATCGAAACGCGACGTCGACGAGGCGATCATCTCGATGGCGCAGCACGCCAGGCCGAAGGTGAGCGGCCACAGCGACGATTGCCGGGCCCAGTTGAACACGTGGTCGACCGACGTGGTGACGACGTTGCGCTCAAACTGGTTGTGTAAGAAAGCGGACACCGCGCGTCTCCCTGAGTTCGAATCTCCGTGCCTAAACCGGATTGTAGCATCACTGGGACGCGGTGGCGCCGAGCCTGTGCAGCTCCAGCACCATGTCGCCGGCCGAGTCTACGTGAAACGCCGGCACGAAGCGCACGCCCCACAGAAACTCGTCGTGCCGGTACGAATAGCGCGAAAACACCGTCTGGCTGAAGCTATCGTCGTAGGCTTTGATCAGAATGATAATCTCCGCTTGCAGTTCCGCGAGTTCCGCCGCGGTCTTGCCGTGGAGCGGGCTGTGCTCGTCAATCGGGTGCACCACGGTCCAGGTGAGCGCCAGGACCATGACGCTGGTGCGCTCCAGGGTCAACTGGTGGTAGCGCCGCACCGGCTGGCCGGCCTCGCGTTCCACCGTCATCAGCAGAACTTGCGCTTGCGCCTCGACCAGCGAATTGGAGCGGCGGTTAACCACGCGGAATTGCAGGCTGGTGCCGTCCTGGTAGGGCGCGATCAAGGCGTTCTCGCTGAATCCCAGCCGGGCCGAGGGCCGCGAGAAGCGCCCAAAAAGCAGGCCCGTCGCTACCGCGAAGCCCAGCACGCCCACCAGCGATTCGAACGCCGCAATCGAATTCGCCGCAACCGTCTTCGGCCAGATGTTGCCGTAGCCGACCGTGGTGAGCGTATGCGAGCTGAAGAAGAGCGTGTTCAGAAACCGGCCGAGAGTGCCGGCAGCGTCGGCACCCTGCAGTTGGTTGGGACCGAGCGCGAAGTAGCCAACTGCGAAAGCCGTGTTGGCGGCCACGTAGCCCAGGAACAGCGTCAGCAGAAACGCCGGCCAGCCCATGTTGATCAGGTGCAGGTACGGATGGAAGTCGCGCCAGGTGGCGCCTTGGCGCTGCACGTTGAAGCTGCCGTCCCGATTGATGACGCGCCGGTAAGGCGCGCCGAATTGCTGTGTCAGTCCGGGGTCGAATCTGGGTTTGTGCATAGAAATCAGATTACGCGAAGCCGGCAAAGGGTTCGCGGCGGCCGTCCGCGCGGGGCTGCGCCGCCAATGCGATACCATGGACCGCATGGCCGGCCACACGCGTCAACGCTTGACCACGCTCCGCGACGGGCTGCTCCATTTGCACAAGTCGCTCATGGAATCGGAGCGCGCCGCCTATGAACGCGATGTGGCGCGCATCACCTCCGCCGGCCAGTACCTCAACCTGGTCTTGAACGATCCTTGGTTTAGCTGGCTCCGCGAGCTGTCGCAATTCATCGTCCTGGTGGACGAAACCCTCGACCAAAAGGAACCCGCGGGCGAAGCGGACGCCAGCCGCCTGATCGCTTCGGCGCGCTCGCTAGTGGCGCCGGCCGAAAACGGCGACCGCTTCGGACGCGCCTACTGGCAAGCCATGCAGCGCGACCCCGGCGCCGTGCTCGCCCACCGCGACATGATGCAGGTCTTCGCCAAATTGGTGTAGCGCGTGCGGGGTGCCAGGTGGGGCAGGCGCTTCCGCCTGCCAACCGCGTTGCACCCTGGCAGGCGAAAGCGCCTGCCCCTCGTTCCCGGCGTTCCCAGCACCGCCGCCAACCATCGCAGCGCAACCTAGGCACGATAGGCCGTCTCAGAAGCCGTCAGCGGATCACTTGCGCCAGGAAGACGAACAACTGCGCCTGCGGATCCCGGTACGCGCCGGGCCGAAGGCCGGCCTTTTGAGATAACGCCTCGAGAAAGCTGGTTTCCGTAAAGGCGCCGTGACTGGCCACCTGCGGCAGCAGCAGTCCGCTACGCGCGCCGAATTTCAAACAGGCGCCGTGCCGTCCAATCCGAAACGACTTCCAGTCCGGGAGTCGCTTCATCGGTGTCAGCACTGAGATCTCAATATCCAGTCCGTCCGGCACGCCGGCACGATGCGCGAACCGCGGGTCGTCGAGCGCCGCTTCCAGGGTCATGGTCGGCACCGCTTCCGCCAGCGGCGTTTCCGCCGTTACCAGGCCAATGCACCCGTACAACTCCCGGCCTTGATGCAGACTTACAAAAACCGGTGAGCGCCGCAAGAGCGACGGGCCGGCGGCCGGCGGCGGAATGGCTTTCCGCTTGCCGGTCTCGCTCAGATGGCGAAGGGTAGCGCGAGCGCTCAAGAGCAGGGCTTGCTGGGTTTCCTCATCCAGCCGGAAGGAATCGGCGCGAAAGTAGCCGAGAGATCCGTAGCTGACAACGTGTTCGAAATCGCCGGTGACCGCGGCGGAGGTCTGGTAGTCCAGCGTCTGCTGAAACACCTCTTCGCCCGGCAAAAAGCCGACGGTCTCGAGCAGCAAGGCGATCGGTTCGTAGCCGCAGACCGTGGAGTCAAGCTCGCGTAACGTGTCGAGGAACAGCGCCGGGTCGAGGCTGCCGGCCGCATCGATTACACGGGAATCGAGCAGAAACAGCCGCCGATCCACGTCCGGACCGGCGGGAAACGGCTGGTAGCCAAAATTTCGGCCATAGTGAGTCAGGTCGGAGCTGGCCAATAAGACGTCGCCTGGCCGGATATGTTGCGCCAGAACCTGCGCTGCCGCACGTCGCTGGGCGCCGCTCAGCGGACCCACATACAGCGGAACCACCGGCACGCCGGCGGCGGCCTTTTGCAGCAACGGGAGCTGAATCTCAACCGAGTGGTCGCAGACCTGGCTTTCGGCGACCAGCGTGAATTGGTCCGCGGATGCCAACTCCCGCGCGGCCGCCTGATCGACCGTGACCTCACCCAGCGGAGTCTGAAAGGCCCCGATGTCGGGAATCGAGACTCCCGGTCTGCCCCCGCGATGCGTGAATCCGAGGATGAAGACCCGCTCGGGTTTCACCGCCTGCAAATGGCGGTAGGCCGAGGCGGCAACCGTGCCCGAGTACTCCAGGCCCGCATGAGGGACGACAAATGCCAGCGGGCGCGGCAGCAGGCTGGGGCCGGTCCTCTTCAGGGAACAGTGGAAGAGCCGCTCCAGCAGCGCCTCCAACTCAGCGCGCCCTCCTGGGTACCACGAGCCGGAAAACGGTGTTGCGTGCGTGGACGCCATCTGGTCACCCACATTGTTTCTGGATCGTCGCCAAGTTCTCGCGAGCCCGCCGCGGGCCGGGCCGCCAGAAGCCCGGAATCGCCCGTTGGCAATGCGGGCAGGCGCCGTCCGCGGTCAACTTATTTTGGAAAACTTCGAAGCCCGATCGTTCCACCAGCAGCGCTCCGCAGTTCGGGCAGTTGGTGTTTTCGAGTCCGCCGACGCTGCCCGGCAGGTTCCCGGCATAAACGTAACGCAGTCCGGCCGCGCGCCCGATCGATGCGGCACGCTCCAGTGTTCTGGCGGGGGTCGCGCCCGGCGCGATCATCTTGTAGTCCGGGTGGAACGCGGTGACGTGCCAGGGGATGTCCGGAGAGACGCCGGCCAGGAAACCTGCAAGCGATTCCAGTTCCGCGCGCGAATCGTTGAACCCGGGCACCAGGAGCGTGACAACCTCCAGCCAGAACCCCATGTCGTGGATCCGCTGGATCGAATCGAGGATCGGTCCGATGCGCCCGCCCAGCTCATGATAGCGGTGGTCGTCGAAGCTCTTGAGATCCACCTTGTAGAGATCCACCCAGGGGCGCAGGTATTCCAGCACCTGGGGCGTGGCGTTCCCGTTGGAGACGTAACCGGTAGTCAGGCCCGCGTGGCGGGCTTCGCGAAACACGGCCACCGCCCATTCGCTGGTAATCAGCGGCTCATTGTAAGTGCTGATGACGCTCGCCGCGTTCTGCCGCAGCGCCAGCCTGACAATCTCGGCCGGCGAGACCTCATGGAAATCCAGCGAGGCGCGGATGTCGCGCAGCGCCTGCGAGGTCACCCAGTTCTGGCAGTAGCCGCAGTGCAGGTCGCAGCCGAGCAAGCCGAAACTGAGGGCGCGTGTCCCCGGCAGGGCGTGGAAGAAAGGCTTCTTTTCGATCGGATCGCACTGCAGCGCGTTGACGTAGCCGTAGGGGACCATCAATTTGCCGCCGCGATTGAATCTGACTTTGCAGACGCCAGCGAACCCGGAAGGGATCGGGCAGCAGTGGCCGCAAGCGTAACAGCGAATGCGGTTCCCCTCCAGCGGTTCGTACAAATCGCCTTCGCGGGTGTGCAAAGCAAGCTGGTCGGCCAGCGTCATACGCGCCTTCCACCTTCATTCTAGGAGAAAGCAGGGGACGGAGATACCGGGGGGAAGCCTGTTCCCTGGATCTCCATAAGCTGTCGTACTGGCATGGTCAGCTCATTTGTGGTTTAGAGGTTGCATCATGGTGGGCGGTGAGGGGTTCGAACCCCCGGCCTTCTGGGTGTAAACCAGACGCTCTAACCGGCTGAGCTAACCGCCCGTTCCCACTCAAGTGTAACATCCGACTCGCGCCCGCCCAGCAGTCTGCGGCTGGGGCGCGCTATCATGGTATGCCCTATGGCGCGCTGCCCTTCGTGCTCCCGTGAGTTCACCGAGGCGGGCAAGTTCTGCCCTTGGTGCGCCACGCCGGTGGACGTCACCTCGGCCGAAACCGCCATCCTGGCGCCGGCGGTTTCGCCGCCGCCCTCGGCGTCCAATCCTGTGCTGGCAACTTCGAGCGCAGTGGATGAAGGCCGCTTCCTGCCCGGAACCTTGCTGGCGTCGCGCTACCGCATCGCCGGCCTGTTGGGCCGCGGCGGCATGGGCGAGGTGTACCGCGCCACCGATCTGACCTTGGGGCAGGCTGTGGCGCTCAAGTTCCTGCCCGAAGCCGCTTCGCGCGACGAGCGCGCGCTGGCGCGCTTCTACAACGAGGTTCGCATCGCCCGTCAGGTCACCCACCCCAACGTGTGCCGCGTCTACGACGTCGGCCAGGTCGATGGTCTCGAGTTCATTTCGATGGAGTACATCGATGGCGAGGACCTGGCGGTGCTGCTGCGCCGCATCGGCCGGCTGCCGGTGGATAAGGCCGTCGAAACCGCGCGCCAGATCTGTGCCGGGCTCGCCGCCGCGCACGAAAAAGGCGTGCTGCACCGCGACCTGAAACCGGCCAACATCATGATCGATGGCCGCGGCCAGGCGGTGATCATGGATTTCGGGCTGGCCGGCTTGAGCGCCCAATTGCAGGGCGACGTGCGCAGCGGCACCCCCGCCTACATGTCGCCCGAACAGTTGGCCGGCTCCGAGGTCACGTTCAAAAGCGATATTTACTCGCTGGGCCTGCTGCTCTACGAATTGTTCACCGGCAAGCGCGCCTTCGAAGCCGGCACCATGATGGAGCTGATGAAGATGCAGGAGCGCGCCCAGCCGGCCAGCCTGACCACGTTGGTGAGGGAACTGGATCCGGCCGTGGAGCGCGTGGTGCTGCGCTGCCTGAATCCCGACCCGCGCCAGCGCCCTGCCTCCGCGCTCGCCGTCTCCGCCGCGCTCCCCGGCGGCGATCCGCTGGCCGCTGCGCTGGCGGCCGGCGAAACGCCCTCGCCGGATCTGGTCGCCGCCGCCGGCGAAAGCGAAGGAATGCGGCCGGTGGTGGCGCTGGCGTGGCTGGCCGCGGCGCTGACGTTTATCGCTGTGGCTGGTTTCGTGGGCCCGAAATTCACTCTCAGCGCCGAGGTGCCGCTGGACATTGCACCGGCCGCGCTGGCGCAGCAGGCGCGTCTCATGCTGGAAGGCTTCGGCTACGCCACCCGCCCCGCCAACACCGCGTTGGGTTTTGATGAGTTCCCGCTCTACCAGGACTACCTGAAGACTCATCCCGGCCTGGCGGCGCGGCGCTGGCGCAATCCTACCGCTGGTTTTCCGCCGCTGGTGCGTTTCTGGTATCGCGAAAGCCCGCGCAATCTTGTCGGTGACCACAGCTTGAACACGATTCCGAATTATGACGACCCGTCGCCGGATATCTCGGGCATGATCCGCCTGCGAACGGATCGCGAGGGCCGCCTTCTGGATCTCGAGGCTGTTCCGCCGCAGAAAGAACCGCCGGCGCCTCTTGCACCCGCCTTCGACTGGAGCCGGCTGTTCGCCGCCGCCGGCTTCGACCTTGCCCAATGGCAGCCCACCGCACCCGAATGGACGCCGCTCGCCAACTGGGACACAAGGGCCGCCTGGACCGGCGTCGATCCTTTCACCGCCTCGCCGCTGCGCATCGAGGCCGCTGCCTGGCGCGGGCGGCCGGTCTTTTTTCGCGTCATCGGCCCCTGGACCAAGCCGGAGCGCATGCAACCCGCTTCGGTCAACGAATCGTGGCTGGCACTGGTAGTGATCTATATTGTTTTCGCCGCGGCGTGCTTCATTGCCTGGTTCAACTACAAGCAGGGGAAAGTCGACGGGCGCGGCGCGCTGGCTTTGGCCACGCTCTACTTTATCTGCATGGCTGGCGGCCGTTACCTGGCTACGCCCCACGCCGCCACCAGCCAGGAGCTGGACACGTTCTGGCGCGTCGTGGCTCTGGCGGGCATCAATGGCGGCCTGGCCTGGATTCTCTATCTGGCGCTGGAGCCTTGGGTGCGGCGGCGCTGGCCGCACACCATGATCGGGTGGACGCGTTACGCAGCCAAGGGCGTCCGCGACCCGATGGTGGGTCGTGACCTGCTGATCGGCATCGCTGCCGGAGCCCTGTTTACCGGCGCCACTTTCATTCAGGTGGCGTGCCATGGCGCCAGCGGCGCTCCCAATATACCCGCCTTTGGCGCCCTCACCGGGGTCCGCCACAGTGTGTATCTGCTTCTGCAGTCGGTCTGCAACAGCCTGTTCACTTCCATCTTTCTCTTCTTCGTGTTTTTCGTGTTGCGTGTGCTGCTGCGCAAACAGTGGCTGGCCACTATCGCCTTCATCGCTGTTGGCACCCTGATCTTCGGCAGCGCGGACTACAACTGGATCGACATTCCGTTTCAGGCCGCCTACGCCGCCTTGTTTGCTTTCATCCTGCTTCGCTTCGGCTTGCTGGCGTTGATGGTGACGATCGCTGCGCAGGACGTGCTCGGCAACGTCCCCTGGAGCGCGGAACCCTCTCCGCTGAACCTGACAGCCCTGGCGCTTGCAGCGATCGTCGCCGTATATGGCTTCCGCACCGCGCTGGCGGGCCGGCCTATTTTGCGCGCCGATTTGCTGTAGGATGCCCGGGGCACAGCGCGATTCCACCACCGGCTGCCGCTGCCCTGCGGAACTTCACCCACTCGATGCGCCGGGTTGTCGAGATTCGCCACTGATTCTGCGTAAGTTAATGATTCTGCGCCTTGGCAGCGCAATTGCACGTTTAGGAGGCATGGCATATGTAATTACAAACACCTGCACCAAGGATAAGCTGTGTATTGAGGCGTGTCCGGTGGATTGCATTCATCCGAAAGAGGACGAAGCCGGCTTCGCCGACGTCCCCCATCTCTACATTCATCCCGGGGACTGCATCGATTGCGGCGCATGCATTCCGGTCTGCCCGACGAATTCCATCTACACCCTGGAAGATCTTCCGGCGGAATTGGCGAGTTTTGCGGAAGCGAACGCGGCCCACTATAACTGATCCCTCCTCTTTAGCTGAACGGCGGCCCAGCGTGCGGCCCCAGTGCCTGTTGCGTCTCCGATCGACGGCCCGGCTGGCCCGCCTGCGGGCCCGGGTCCAATCTTTCTTTTGAAACCGCCGCCGGCGAGAAAGCCGGGCGCCGTCTCATGCCCGTTTTCCCCCATCCGGCCGATCCCGCGGCACTTCTCTTCACTGCCAAAGCGGGAACTCTCGCGCACCCGCTTTCCGCGCACTATAATGTGCCCAGGAGAACCAGCTCATGGATCGCCGCGAGTTTCTCGGCGCCGCTGCTGCCATAACCGCCACGGCGGCACACGGTTCGACGGCGCTTCTGCCCCGCCGCCCTTACAAGAACGGCATCGACCTCTCCATCATCGCCCTCGGCGGCATCGTGGTTTGTGGCCTGCCGCAGGAAGAAGCCTCGCGCCGCGTCGCGGCAGCGTACGACCGGGGCGTGAACTACTTCGATTGCGCCCCTTCCTATTTCGATGGTGAAGCCGAGCTCAAACTTGGTGAAGCGTTGCGGCCGTATCGCAGCCATGTCTTCCTTGCCGAAAAGACCATGCATCGCGACGCCAACGGCGCGCGCGAGGAATTAGAGCGCACCCTGCGCCGTTTCCACACCGACCATGTGGATCTTTACCAATTTCACGCCGTCGGCTCGATGGAAGATGTCGACAAGATTCTCGCGCCAGGCGGAGCTGCCGAGACGTTTCTTGCGGCCCGGAAGGAGGGCAAAGCTCTGCATCTCGGTTTCTCCGCCCACAGCGCGCCGGCCGCGCTCCGTCTCATGGACGCGCTCGAATTGGACAGCGTGCTGGTCCCTGTGAACGTCAACGCGTGGCAGAACGGCGGCTTCGGCCCGCAAATTCTGGCCAAAGCGAAATCGAAGGGCATGGCCCGCATGGCCTTGAAGGCGCTTGCGTTTGGCCTCTGGCCCGCGTCCATGAAACCGGCTGATCGCAAGTATCTGAAGTGCTGGTATGAACCGATCGACGATCGCGAGATGGCTCGCCTGGCGCTGCGATTCACCTTGAACCAGGAGGTCACTGCCGCCGTGCCACCCGGCGACGAACGGATCTTCGACCTGGCGCTGGAACTTGCGTCAGCGCCGCTGCCCAAGTTGAGCGCGGATGAGCTGGCGGCGCTGACCACCAGGGTCTCTTCTCTCGAACCCGTCTTCCGCGCCTGACGCGCTCCGTGGCGCAGACCCCCGACCCGCGAACGTGGCGCGGGCAGCCCTGCCTGCTGTGTCGAGAGTCATCTCGACATTTTCTTGAGGCAACCTTCCTGCAATCCGCTGGCTGCGAGAACGCTCCTCTGACAGTGCGACAATTGTGTCTGCGATTATGAGCGATTTTCCCCAATTCATGAAACACCCTGCCAACCGGATTGCGACCGCCGACCAGGCAACGCCGGCGGTGGAAGGATACATATTCGACGGAGCCGAGGGCAGCCAAATGGCGTTCTGGACATGCCAGGAAACGGCAGGTTCCGCGGAGCACGTCCACGACTACGAAGAATACATGCTCGTGGTCGAAGGCTGCTATACGCTCCACATCGATGGACAACGGATACCGGTGAAAGCAGGTGAGGAATACGTGATACCGCGCGGCGTTCCGCACGGCGGCGAAGTCGTGGCCGGCACCAGGACCATCCACGTTTTTGGCGGACATAGGGCGGACCGGGTCAGCACGTAGCCGCATGGTCGGGCGGTTTCATCCTCAGTCACAGATCCAACAAGTATTTGAAGCTATATTCCTCGCTCGACTTACAGCCGCTTCGCCACGCTCGGCGCTCGCCCTCCGTGTCACAGTTGAAGACGGGAAGCCCCAGTGGCGCATACTTGCGCGCGCCGCTTCCACATTTAGGCCGGTGCTGGGTCATGTCGATTGGACGGCCGGCCAAATGGGGCAGTTTGCCCCACGAACGCCGAGTGGATCATCCTGTTTTCAATTACTTAGCCCTCTGGCTGCGGGGCAAATTGCCCCACGCCGCTGGGCGAATACGAAAACAGAACCGGATGCCCAAGCCTCACCCTGGCTCTACTGCCACTCGCACAGGGAATCGACGTACGCTGCCGAGCCGTCGCGCAGCCATCCATCGAGTTGCGCGGGCTCTTTCAACTGCTGCCCGCGGCGGCGGGAAACCACCGCGAAGCGGCAGTCGATCGAGGGGAATCCGGTCATGTCCCCCCAAAGCTTTTCGAATTGCGCCACCGGAAACACGTCCTCCTGCCCCTTGCCCCAGCGCTTCTTCACGTCTTTCAAAGTGATGTAGGTGGGCATGCGCGCGGCCACAGCGCGAACGGCGGCGGAGACTTTGGCTCGATCGGAAAGATCCTCGCGCACCAGGCCGAACACCTCCAACAGGCGGTCCAGGTGAATCCACGCAGTAGCGCTGTTGTAGTACGAGAGGCCCGCTTCCACTTCCTCGGATGGCAGCGCCAGGCCTTCCACCAGCCGTAGACGCCCATCCACCCTGGCCAGGCCGCCGCCGCGATCTTCAAACTGCCGGGCGATCACTTCGAAGCTGAGCGTCGCGCCCTGTTCCATGTGCCAGCCCAACAATCCAGGATCCACGTTCGCCCCGAGCGTGTCGATGTTGTGCACCATCAGATACTGCAATTCCGGCCGGGCTTCGATCAGTCGCTCGAGCACGCCATTGCGCAGCATGTTGGGAATCTCATACCAATGGCCGGTGGGCTGCAGACACTGGAGCGGCAGGTTGTCGGTGTAGTCGGAGCCTTCGCCAGTGTGCTGCGCCCACGCAATAAGCGCGGCGTGCAGGCTTTCGCGCACTTTCTGCTTCTGTTCATCGAGGACTTGCTGCGGTGTTTCTTCCCAGACGAATTTCAGATCGCGCGCCATTGGGACCAGCCGCAGTCCGACTGATCGCCCGGGCGACAGAAACAAGTTCGAGCCTTGGCAGTGTTCGCGATCGACCCATTCGGCGATCGCGTCGTGCGTCAAATAGCTGGTCGTGATTACGTGGGGCAGGGAGGTCCCGCACGCGGACCTGGTGCGGCGGCTTTTTGCCAGATGCACTTCGATGAAGTTGCGGTGATGGCCGGCAAACCGCGCGAACGGGTTGAGGGCCTTCACCACGCCGGCGCCGCGCGTCCACCGCGTGCCAATGCCGCCGGCCAGCGAAACCACGGCCACACGCCCCTGGCGCAGCGCCGCCATTCCGGCATCCTGGTAGCGGCTGCCGGCGCCGTCTTCGGCGTGAAACACATCCGCGTCTGCTACATCGCGGATATCGGCGCTCGCCGGCAACCGGTTCTGCGCCAGGCCGATCCGGCCCCGCCGCAGATCGGCCCGAATCTGCTCGTGCTCGGAGCTGTCGAACCCCAAGTCCCGAAGCAGCTCTTTGAGAGTGCGGCTCTGCTCTCCGGCCTCATCGGTCGGCCGCGGCAACAAAACGTCGAACACATTCTGCACCACGGGACGCATTTCGTCGCTCTGCCGGCATTGCGCAGCCAGGCTGGCGAGTTCGGATTTGCGCGCCTCGGGGAGCAGGCGCGTATCCGTCTTGACCAGCGCCGGAATGAAGAGCGTATAGTACGCGGCCGGCATGAGCGCGGCGCTTTCCGCCAGCAGCCGGGCCTCGGTGCCGCGTTCGTTGATGGCGAAATTGTAAACCACGGGCTCTATGGCGAACGGCACGGCCCGTTCGAGCCGCTGCTTGGTTTCGCGCATCAACTCGCCCAGCCGCTCCTGCGCCTGCACGCGAACTTTGGGATCGAACATGAATCCCATGCCGCCGCCGGCCATCCCACCCAGCATCCAGAAGCCGTAAAAACCATGGCCGAATTCCGCACGGACAGCTTGGATCAGCGTTTCGGTGTAGAGATTGCTGGCCCACGGGATGATGGTCCGGATGGGTCCGAAGAAGTTGCGTTCCGTGGCCGCCCCGAGCGCGGCAATGTCGCCGGCTTTCAAGCACGCCAGAATCTCGTCGAAAATGGCGATCGCCTGTTGGCGGCCCTGCCACTCCGCCTCGGCGCGCAGCAGGTATTTCTCGGTGACCATTTCGAGGATGGGCCCTACATCCTGCGCCATGCCGCCATGCACCAGGACGAGGCTGTTTTCGAGTTTCTCTCTGGAGCTGGGTGGCACTTCTTCGGTTCCGAGGACATGATGCCGCGGCAGCAGGCAACCGCGGCTAATGCCGAATTCCGGGTCGGACTCCGCCGCCTGCACCCCCTGGATCACTTTCATCCCCGGCCAGACACCGCCGGAATCCTGCCAGCCTCCGCCCGAGCCGCCCAGCCATTCGCCCAGAATCGCCCGGCCAGCCACCAGGCGGCGCTCATTTTCCGCCAATGTTCCCGTGAGCGTTCGCACCTGGCCGGTGGCGCGCATCGAGACCGCGATGATGGAAGCCAGCAGATTGGTCGAAACCGCCAGGCGGGAACCCTTGGGAATTCCCCTCACGTGGGTGACGATCTCCAGGCCGTAGCCCGGCACGCCGGTCAGCGCGGCCAGAACGCCGGACAGCGGCTGGCGCGCCCCTTCCAATCCTGGAGGAACGATGCCGGCGGCGATGACTCCGGCTTTGAGCAATCCCAAGTGGTCTCGCGCAAAATCGAAAACCTCGGCCAAGGAAGTGACGTCGGCGCTCGCATTCAGATCGACGCTGGTCAGGCGAAGCACCGGCTCGTCGATCGCTCTGAGGTACACATCGATGGGCGGCTGCGGACGCGGTTCGGCAGAGCCGCGCAGAGCCAGATCGATGGAGACGTTGAGCACCCTCGCGCCTTCCGGGTAATCCATGCCGAGGAAAAAGATATCGCTCCAGCCACTGTGGCTGAGGTCCATGCGAACCGGGGTCGATTCGCGGAGGATCGGAAAAGCGCCGCGCCCGCCGGGACGCTCCAGCAGTTCGGGCCGCAGAACCAGCGGGTAATCGGCCGGATGTCCGATGCGCGACATCCATTGGTTGCCGCGCACGGCGCGCACGCTGCGCCGGACCTGGGCCGCCAGCGTCTGGAAGGCGAGCCCCTGATAGGCTGCCGCCAGCGCACTCGACACAGCCGCGGTCGGGCCGCCGGCCGAAAGGGCCAGCAGCGTGTCAATGGCTTCACGAAAACGGCGCTGGAGAATTTGCGCCAGCGCGTCCGGCGGCACCGGCTTCCCAGCCGGCACGCCGGCTTTGTACGGCAGATGGAAACGATGAATCGAATACAGAAAAAACTGCGCCCTCACCCGCTCATACAGGTTGTCGCTTTCGCGGCGGAACCGGTCCAGCGCCGCGGCTTCCGCCAGCAATTGCGCGACGCTTGCCGCCCGGCAAGAGTCATCGAGCGGCCGGTTTCTGCGCTCGCTGGAAGCGGCAGTGATGATGCCGATCAGCTCACTCATTGTGGATTTGGGCCCACCGGGTCTTCCATCTCACGCGTGGCCAACAGCTCCAGCAGGCTGGACAGCACGGGCTCGCGGTCGCGGCCCGTCAGGGCCAGGGCCATCTGGGCGGTCAACAGGCCGTACCGGATCCCCACGTCATACCGGCGGTTACTCTCCTCCAAAGCGAGGTACTGCTCGCGGTGCGCCAGTTGATTCAGCACGCTGGAGAGGGTGACGCGGCTGTTCCCGGCCCGCAGGCCATGTTCGAGAAGGTCCATCACGCCGGCAGTCAGAACATGCATGCCGAAAAAGCACAGGTAATACCCGGCGCGAAGTCCGGGGACGATCAAGTGCTCTTCAGCCTCGGTTGGGGTTGGCTTCTCTTTGACTATTTCGACACGGTAGAGTTCGGACCGGCCGCTCACGGGTTGGCCGCCAACGACGCCGTAGTGGCCGATGTGGTTTTCGCGCGTGGCCTGCACGGCGGAAACCGGGCAGTTCTCCTGCTCGGCCACAGCCACTAAACGGCACGCGGGACGCCCGTGCGAGTTGCCCAGATAAACGTGGTCGCCGACCAGGTGAAGAAACGGATCTTTCCCCGTGAATGGGCGGGCGCAGAAGACCGCTTGCGCGTAGCCTTCCGGCGCCGGTTGTTCGAGGAACTGGACCCGCTGCGTCAGGTCGCCGGCCGCCCCGGCATAGGCGGCTCGATCGCCGGAGGCGACGACCACGCAAGCCTCCTCAATCGGCGCGGCGAACACCTCTTCCAGCAGAATCCGGAGGATTGGTTTCTCGATCCCGTCGCGGTCGATCAGCACCTGCAACGGCAGCGCGCGCTGGTGAACACCGGCGGCGGTGATGACGGCTTTGCGAACATTCATGGCTTGCGGCGCCGGAGCGCCGCACTGCTCATTGTTTCACGCTTCGCGCCGCGGGAGAGAGCCGAAACTGGGGGCCACAAAAAAACATGGCCCGGCTCCCCGAAGGGGCCGGGCCAAGGAGTGAAATGGAGAGCCGATGCGATGAGGCTTTACTTCGCGAAGCGGCGGCGGGTCACCAGACCGAGCAGCCCCGCACCGACCAGCACGAATACCGCCGGCTCGGGTACGCCATTCGGGTCGTTCCAGGTTGAAGTGAGCGACAATTCGTCATAATCCGTTTGGATGCCGCCGGCGCTGAGATAGATTTTCAAAGGCTGGCCGATGGCCCCGCCAGAGGCCCCTGACGTGTACGTCGCCGTCCAATCCACCCAGTTATAAGGGGTGCCAGCGGCGCCCGTTTCGGTGGGCGCCACATTGCCCTCTGGGTTCGAAGCGGTCAGACCGATCAAGGTGAAGCTGCCGGCCAACAACTCGATAACGGGTGAAAACGTGCTTGGAATGTCCCCTTGCTCACTCACCCACACCGATAAGGTATAGGTGGTGTTCGCGAGCACGGAGTCGCTCAAAACCTGTGACAAGGTGTCGCCGGGGCCATTGCTGTAACCGACCTGCGTGCCATTTGGAATGCTGTTCCAGACGCCTGCTTCAGGCATAAATGCCTCGGCGTCGCCGCCGCCATTAGCAGGAATACTCTCAGTCGTCTTCCAGTACTGCGGCTGGCAATAAGCTGGGGCTGTGGTTCCACACAAGGGCGATTCAAAGGAAGGGTTTTGAATGGTGATGGCACCTCCCCAGACCCCGCTGACCGCAACAAAAAGAATGATAAAAAGACTCAGTGCAAAACTAGCTCGCATCTTCAACCTCCGCCATTGTCTGGCCCTAAATGTATACTTCAGCACTCTTCGATGCATCCCGAGCGTAGCCGAAGAGGAGGGGGACCGTCAAGTACTTGGTGGGCCCCCTGGGGGCCGACTGCAGTGGAGAACCGCTGCTTCTGGAGCGAGCTTGCGCTCGACGGGTCTCACCAGTGCCGCTTCAAAACCATCCATCCTCCGGGTAGTCCGATCCAACCAATATGGCTAACTTATGTATAATCAACATATTATGGCTAGTGACCAGGGGTTTTATGGGAGTGTCACAGTGACGAAATCGAGAGGCTAGTTCATGGTCTTTCAGTACCCAAAATACTAGGACCAAGTGGTAGTACTTGCAAGGCAATACCAAGCGTCCTCCACCCTCGAATATTGGCCCAAGGAAACATTGCTCAGGCGCGCGAATTGCCGGCGGTGACGCGATCCGGGGAGCAGTTTGCCAGGCCGCGGCAGCCGCGAACTATTTGCGGAAAGACCGGCGGAAGAAGCCCAGGCAGGCGCGCAACGGCGCAGTGAAGCGCCAGGAGCCCGAGCGATAAACGTCGGCGATGCGGGCATCGCGATCACGCAATCGCTTCTGCAACTCTGCGATCGGCCAATCGTTCGACCTGTGGCCGGCGAGGAGGCGCATCTTTTCAAGGCGCGGCACCAAGCTGTCGCTGCACGACCAGTCGTTCAGCAGGCCGTGGAGGAACTCCCCGATCCGGTTGGTCACCGCTTGCCAACCGTCCGACTCGGCGCCAAGCGACTTGCCAGCCGCGCCATTCCATTGCGGAAATCCCCTTTTCAGCATGGCTAACAGATCGCCGGTCGAATCGTACAAAAGCAGGTTGCTCTCGGCATGAATTCTTCGCCGGATGTCCTCGATAACGGGGATGGAGCGCGCCAGCACGGGCCTGGAAAGGGCGAGGCTCTCCAGGACGGGAGTTCCAAAACCCTCGTACAACGAAGGAAACACCACGAACTTTGCGCCCCGCATCAGGTCGAACATGGTTTCCTGGCTGAGGCCGCCGCTGGCATAGGCGGCCACGTTGGGGCGGCTGTCGGCATCGAGCCCCAGCACCACGATTTTCTCGCCGGGAAAGGCCTGTGCCAGCGCATCCACCGTGGCCGGCACGCGCTTGTGCTCGAAGTGGTTGCCGATCACCAGAATATGATCGCCCGGCCCGGCCGGGGCATCGCCCGGCGGAGCATAGTCGGACAGATCCAGGGACTGGTAGGCCACCATTTCCTTCAGCCTCGGGTTGAGCCGGAAGCGCCGGCGGAACTGCTCGCCCACGAACTCGCTCACGTAAAGAACTCCGTCCGCATGGTCGAAGACAGTTCCCCAGATCGTTCGCAGGTCGCGGTTCAGATGCAGGCAATCGAATGCGATCGGATCGAGCATGGCATAGACATTCAGCACGCCGATGCGGCTCATGCGCTGCAACTGCTCGATCTCGAACGGCTGCCCAAAACGAAACGCCACGGCAAAGACCCGCGTGGTTTCCGGAGAGACAAAATGAACTTGCGGTAACCGATCGAGCTGGTGAAACCGCAATGCCTCCTCGGAGACCAGTGCGGAAACATTGAAATACTGCCGCCAACTTTCGCCGGCGTTGCTCAGGATCCGCTTGACTGCTTCAGACGTGCCGTTGTGGAACGCGCGCAGGTTGGACAAATCGAATACCAATTCCAGCCGCCCCTGGCGGTCGGGCAGAAGGGCCGTCAACATCTGTTCCGCTTCGTATTGCGCGCCGGTAGAGTAGTCCGCCAGGCTGGCGAAATACTCAGGGTATCGGTTGTTCAGCAGTTCCGCATTCTTCTCTTCCAGCAATGCCTTCGGCGACGCGCTGGCGGAAAACGAGGCTTCACCGGCATGGTAGACGAACGCGTGGTCGGCAAGAACCGCGCGGTATCCGCCGCGGTTGGCCCGCATGATCAGGTCATTTTCTTCGTTATATCCCCGGCCATATGCCTCGTCGAACAGCCCGAACTCTGCCAGGACCCTGGCTTTAATGTACAGGCAGAAGCCAACCGCCGTGGGCAGGAAGTGGAAATCCGGGAGATAGCGCGCCAGCGCGTGAAAATTCGCATATGCCTCTTCCGGCGTCACATTCCCAAACTGGGGTTGGTGCGGCAGCGAGCAGATGGTGGCGTTATTGGAGCGCGGGCTGACAAATCCGATCATAGGATCGAGATAGGCCACCCGTTTCATTTCGGAGACGGCCGCCGGAAAAACAACGGTGTCGGAGTTGAGGAGGAGGATGTCATGACGCGCCGCCAGAGGAACAGCAGCAGCGGCGTTTACCGAGCGGACAAATCCCCAATTGCATTCGTTGTCAATGAGGCGCGTTGGGACCAACTGCGCCAGCTGCGTGACGGCCGCGCCCAAAGCGCTCTTCAGATCCAGGTCTTCCGGGGAGTCATTGACGGCTACAACCGTGCACAGGCTCTCGTTCAACTCCGCCGCCACGGACCGCAAGGAGTGAAACAGCGGCGCCACCAGGTTCGCGTTCCGGTAGAACGGAATGATGATATCGACCGGTGGCGCCAATGGCGGCACAACGGCGGTTCCATCGGGCGATGCTGCCATGAGAGTATCGAAACGATTAGGATACCGTGAATGGCCCAGCCGGGAGAAGCGAACGCAGCGCCCGGCCAGCCATCGGTCAAGACCGGCACCAGCGCCAGGCGCCCCGGCGATCTCAGGGGGCCTGCACAGCCGCAGCGGCAGTCCGCTGCCGGAATGCTAGAATGTGTTTCGAACGAAAATGCCGGCTGTAAATATCCCGCTGCCCCCTTTATCGTTGCGCGGGCTTGTTAGTCCCATAACAGATGACAGCTATTATGACAACGCCACAGGTGACTACATCTGGGGACCGCTGGACCTGGGGCCGTTAGCGCCCGGGCAAGCCTACCGGCGCGTGGTGGATTTCGGCTGCGGCTGCGGGCGCGAGGCGCGGCGATTGTTGTTGCAACGGGATCCGCCCGAGTCATATGTTGGCATTGATATCAATCGTGAAATGATTGCCTGGTGCCGGAAAAACCTGCGCCATAAGGGCTTCAGCTTCTACCACCACGATGTTTGGAATGTAAGATGGGCCCCGGAGAATTCCAAGAACCGGCACCTGCCCATTGCACACCTGAGTTCCGGCGCCACCTTGATCGAGGCAAATTCGGTTTTTACGCATCTGCACGATGATCAGGCCAGGTTTTATCTGCAGCAAATGCGTTTGATGCTGGATCCAGACGGCATTATCCGGGCAACCTGGTTTTTCTTTAACCAGAAGTGTTTTCCCGCCATGACCGAGGATCAACATACAATCTTTGTCAGCGAGGCCGACACGACCGCGGCAGTTTATTACGACTGGTTTTATTTTGTAAGTATGACCAGATTAATTGGGTTCCGAATTGTAGGAATCGAATGGTCACCCATCCTCGGATTCCATAACTTAGTGTACCTGGCAAAGTCCGATCGCTTCGCCGACTTAGGAGACGCGGTCCCGCCAGGAACCAGCGTGCTCGGCTTCTGACAGCCCGGGAATCTTAGTTTCCAACGACCTCTGCAGACTGCCTCGAAGGCGCGGTGAAGCATGGGGGAGAGTTTTTGTGGGACGCGAACAGGGAGTCAAGGCGTCAAGCCGACACGACGCAGCAGGTCTTGGAAGCGCGAGTCGGCACGCACGGCTTCCCAATCCCAGCCTACGCCAAGATGAATCAGCGTTGTTTCATCCTGCTCGTAGGCTGTCTGCAGCCATTTCATCACTTGATCGTTCTCTCCGGCGTGAGCGAACAATCGTGCAATGCGCAAGCCAGGAACATGGGATCGATTGGAGCGTGCGGCCAGCACTTCCGCCCCGAGGCGCATGGCTCCGGCATAGTCACCCTCCGCACATCCCCGCAGCAGTGCGTCTTCTACTTCACGGTCGCCCAGCGCCGCAAAGAACTTCCGCGCTTCAGCCAGAGCCTCCCTCAGCATCCCCTTCCGGTAAAAGGCTCCCCAGAGCCCCATGTGCGCCGACGAAAAACCCGGTTCGACGGCGAGGGCCTTAACAAGCTGCGAGATCGCCTCGTCACAGCGGTGCAAGTACACCAACTGCCAACCGTAGAAACACTGAAAAAAGGGATTGAGCGGATCCAGTTCCAAGGCTCGCTGAATCTCCGCCTGCCATTCCTCCCAACGTTTCATCGAAATCAGGAAGTCGGCGTACATGAAATGGCAGTCTGCACTATTGGGATTGAGTTCAAGGCCGCGCCTGAACTCCCGTTCGCACACGGGCCAGTTTCGGTCGTAGATAAAGTTGATATTCGCGAGAGCAATGTGACCTTCGACGAGCGTTTCGTCGAGCTCCAGTGCCTTCAAAACAGCCGCTCTCGCTTTGGGAAACGCCTCAACGGGCGGCATGTTTCCAGTGTCGGCGAGCATCAACCACACGTTGGCGACCCCGGCGTGCGCCCGCGCGTAGTTCGGATCCTTTTCCAAAGCCAACTGGAAGTAACTGAGTGCCCGATCGAGGTGCTCCGGAGAAAGCCTGTACCAATGGAACTGGCCTTTAAGGTAGGCCTCGAAGGCTTCGGGGTTTGCCGGGCGGATGCCGGCAAAATAGGTCGATTCCTCAGGGGTGAGCGTGACCTTGATCTCCCGAGCCACCGCCCGGGCCACTTCGCTCTGCAAGGTCAACACATCCCGAAACTCGCGTTCATAACTTTCCGCCCACAGGTGGGTGTCGGCCGCCGCCCGGATGAGCTGCACGGTAATCCGCACTCGCTCGCCCGAGCGTTGAACTGCTCCTTCGAGCACTCCGTCCACTCCCAACTCATGCGCGATCTGCGGCAGGGGCTTATCCGTCCCCTTGTACTGCATCACCGAGGTGCGCGAGATGACCTTTACCGCCTGGATCTTCGCAAGGTCAGTAATGAAAGCGTCGGTCATCCCGTCAGCGAAGTAGTCCTGTCGCGGGTCGTCTGAAAGATTGGCCAAGGGCAGCACGGCCAGAGACCGAATCACCGGCTCCGGCTCCGCCGCGCGGGCCCGGGAGGCGATGAAGCGGTAACCGAACCGAGGCAGAGTCTGGATGATCTGGGGATCTTCGGCCGAGTCCCCCAGGGCCCGCCGGAGTTTGTTGACGGCATGGTTCAAACTGTCGTCGAACTCGACGAAGGTTTCCGCGGCCCAAAGCCGCGCGCGCAACTCTTCTCGCGTGACCACTTCACCGGGCCGTTCCATTAAGGCCTTGAGCACTCCAAAAGCCATCGGCGGAAGTGCCAGCTTCAGACCATCTTTGTGGAGTTCGCCCGAGGTCAGGTCCACCTCAAACCCGCGAAAGCGCACTCGTGGTGGCGATTGGGAAGGAGCAGGCATCGCGCCGTCTTTCACCGCCACTAAGTATAGCCCTTTGAGGAGACTGCGACTACAGGGCCGCCCACCGCAGGGATGCGCTTCTGTGCGGGGTGTCGATTCATCGGCATTTCATGCGACGGTCAGACGCTGTTCATTGTACGCAGGGCAACCCGTCCGCAAGCTTGGTGAAGGAGGATTGACCATGAAACACAGGAGCGTTTGCGGAACTCTGGTTTTGAGTCTATCTGCGTGTCTGGTGTCGATGGCATGGGCACAGCAGGATGGTGCGCCGCGTTTCAGCAGACATCGCATTCCCGGCCACGGTCGCCTGACTGCGATCCCGAGCGCGAGCGGTGCGATGAATCACCCGAGCCTCGGAGGTGAAACGGCCACAGCTCACGCTACTCAAGTCTGGGACCTTGGTACCTACCCGGGCGGGACTTGGGCTGAGGCGGGAGGTATCAACGACTTTGGCGTCGTCGTGGCGCAAGGTGACACCGGCTCCGACAGCCAGACCCACCTGTTTACGATTCAGCTATTCAGTACTCATGCTCCGAAATGGTCCGACCTGGGACCAATGAACGCCTACGAAGGATGGTTCGCCTGGCCGTCGATTGCGGACACCGGACTGATTGTTGGCTACGCCGCGACGGCGACCGGCAGTATCCACGGCTTCCTCTGGGCGGGCAAGTCCGCGATTGATCTTGGCACGCTCGCGGATATCGGGTACACCTCATATGACAATAGCGAGGCCGCCATCGTAAACAAAACCGGTACCCTGATCGCTGGTTTCAGTTGGAACGGCGAAACGGGAACGGCCTTCCGGTGGTATGGAAATTCGATTCCCGCACTCGAACCTGGAAGATTCACAAGCTGGATACGTTGGAATTCCCATTTGGTTTTGCCTTGGGCGTGAATGATTTTGGCCAGGTCGCCGGCGCTTTCTATAACGACGCCGGTACTTATGTTGCAGCCCTTTGGAACCCGATCCCCGGTAAGGAGGAATGGAAGGCCATCAAGCTTCCCGGGTCCCCGCAGTGGCCGGATGTCGCCATCGCTGGTGACATAAACGAAAAAGGTGAGATTGTGGGCGATGTCCTGTCGTTAGACTGGGTTTACGGGTACAGCTCACTGTGGCAACCGGCAGACTTTATGAGCCAGACCTATAAACTGACTCTGCTGCCGAACTACTGGAACGTACCGAACGGCGATACAGCAGAAGGCATCAACGATCTTGGTGACATCGTCGGCGGCTCGTGGGATGAGAACTTAACGCCACACGCGGCACGTTGGAGCACGAAGGACACCAGCCTCGTTCAACTGCTTGACTTCCCGGGCGACTACGGTGTCGCTTACAAAGTGAACGAAAGCCGAATTGTCACGGGATTGTACGGTGGTGGGCCGTGCGCCAACGAATGCGTTCGCGCCGTACAGATTCGGTGAGTTTCCGGAAACGAGAGCATGTTGACACCTCGTGTGCCGGTCACTCGATCCAAACAGCTTTTGCTCTGTAGGAATTCGGTGCGGTCACGCCGGGATTACATCCGCGAAGACAAAGCCGTCGCGCACGACCACGTCTCCCGAGCGGATTTCAATGGGGCGGGAGAACGGCGGCGCGTCATAGACGAAGGTGTGAAACTCTCCGTTCTCGCCGCAGGGATCGATACCATCAGGCAGCGCCTGCAGAAAGCTCTTGTCATAGTCGCGGCCGGCATAAGATTGAGCCAGCTTGGACGGATCCACGCAAGTGACCTTCGCTTTCAGTCCGGCCGCGATCATCTCCAGAGCCAGGTCTCCGGTTCGAATCCGCCAGAGGGGAAACAGCGGTTCCAGACCGGTGCCCTGCAGTTGCCGGACGCGGTAGTCGCGCACGTCCTGAAGAAACAGGTCTCCGAATGCCACCGCGGCGATTCCTTCCGCGACGGCGCGCTCGCAGACCACCCGCATCCGGTCTTCGTACTCGGCGTTCGAGCAGGGATAAGGAAGGTCCACCGCCCAGAGTGGAAGTCCGCTGCGTTCCGCCTGCGACTCCACCAGCGCCCGCCGGACAGCGTGCATCGCCACGCGGTTGGCTTCCGAGTTGAAGGTGGTGACCAGCGCGGCCACCTCTATGTCCGCGTTTCGCCGCAGGTGATGCAGCGTCCAGGCGCTGTCTTTTCCACTGCTCCACGATAAGAGAACCTTCTTCATAAGCGGATTACCTTTCTGCCCTGTGCACCGGACAACAGGATCGCCGGCTGCGGGCCGCCCGAGTAACTCGCTGTGTCATCAGGCTCGCGGCATCGGACCGTTATGCCGCCGCCACGCGCTCGCGAATGTTGAACTCGAGTTTCCAACGGCGGTTGTCGCGCGCCACGCACCAGAGCTGCAATAGCCCTGTCTCTGTGATTACGGTTTCGAAGGAGACGGGCACCACTTCGGAGGAGGCCTCGCCGGCGCCGAAGGTAACTTCCATGGGAGAGAGCTCCTCGAGATCGCCACTCAAGTCTTCGATGAGATCGCCGGCCTGGTCGTTCCTGCGCGCGGCGGAAGTGAAGAAGCGGAACTCGGCGGGCTCGCCGACCACCAGGCCGAACTCGCGGCCCGGGATGCGCAGGTCGGTGCCTTCCTCCATGCCGAACGGCACCACCGTGAGCGCCTTGAGGGGAGCCGGAAACCCGGGGGCCGCAGGCATGGCGGTTTCGATGCCCACATAATAGGTGCGCGGCACGCCGCCGCGGATGCGCACGCCGCGCCCGTGCCGCGCCAAGCCATGATAGGCGGCGCCACGGGCCACGGCGTGCATCAGGTCTTCGCCGCTGAGCGGCTTCACCGGCTCGAGGCCCTCCTCAGCAAGCCAGGAATTGAGGGTGGTCAGCAGACGCTCCCGCACCATGGCGGCCTTGAGGATGCCGCCGTTGAACAACACGTGTGTGGGGCAGGCGAGGCCGCTCGGCCCGCGGCGCACGGATCCGCGTTCCGAAGTGGCCGCCTGCTGGCGCAGGAAGCGGGCCAGGTGCCGGGTGATGGCTGGGTCGGCGGCATACGGCAAACCGATTTCCTGCAACCCGGCGCGGCGCTGGCGTTCCGGCATGTCGCTGCTCTTGACCGCCGGCAGGAACCCCTCGCTCAGAACCCGATCGATGTCGTCGCGGTGCAGCGTGGCTTTGATGGTGCCGCCTACCACGCCGCTGCCTTTGCCGAGAATCGTCACCGGCTGCTCGCGAAGCTTGGAGCCGGGCTCCAGCAGTTTTTCCTTCGCGATGCGGCAGTTGCTCCAGAGGGCCTGGAGTTGGCGGCTGTCGATGCGCGTGCCCTTCTCCGCCAGCCGCTGCGAGACCGCGCCTGCCAGCGCCAGGTCGATGTTATCGCCGCCCAGCAGAATGTGCTCGCCCACGGCCACGCGATCGAGGGCGAGCTCGCCCTCGCGCTCAGTGATCGCGATCAAGGTGAAGTCCGTAGTGCCGCCGCCGATATCCACCACCAGGATCAGATCGCCCACCCGCACCCGCTCGCGCCAGTCGGGATGACGGTCGATCCAGGCGTAGAAGGCGGCTTGCGGCTCTTCGAGCAAGGTGAGATTGCGGTAACCGGCCTGCTGGGCGGCCTCGAGCGTCAGCTCGCGCGCCACCGCATCGGACGAAGCCGGCACCGTTACCAACACCTGCTGCTCGGCGAACGGAGCCTCCGGCAGCGCCGCGTCCCAAGCCTGGCGCAGGTGCTCCAGGTAGCGGCGGCTGGCCTCGACCGACGAAATTTTATCGACTCCTTCCGGAGCGCGGAACGGCACCAGCGGGGCCGTGCGGTCCACGCCGGAATGCGATAGCCAGCTCTTGGCCGACGATACCAGCCGTCCGGCATTCTCGGCGCCCCGTTTCTGCGCCAATGCACCCACCACGAAATCGCGGTCGGGATCCCAGGGCAGCGACAAGGAGCCAGCCGGAAAATCGGAGCTGCCGGCCAGGTAGAGAAACGACGGCAGCAGATCCTGCTCGCGCACCTCGCCGGGATTGACAAGTTGCGGAATCGCCATCACCTGCACATTGGCCGGGGCGAAAGAATCTGCGTCCGCGCGGATGGCCGCGAAGGCGAGCGCCGAGTTAGTGGTGCCCAGATCGATTCCAATGACGTAGGTGGATTCCAAGGGGATCTGCTCGATTTCCGCTGGAGCGACGAAACGAACCGTACGAGAAAACACAGCTCGACGCTTTGGCTCCAGAATTTAGCATAACGTGTCGGTGGCGTCGACGGAATCGAACGCGCGCCGGCGCCATCCCGAAACACGGGCCGGCCGCCGTTTACCGCTTCGCTACCTCCAACTGGACGGGCCGCGCCACCGAATTTACCTCGGGATCGTAATATTCATACGCCCGCGAGGGGAAGGTCCGCGCGCGGATCGGATACTTGGCGCGCAAGCGGAATTTAAGCTTCACCGTATCGCCCGCGCCAATCGAGTTGAAATACAGGATTGCCTGCGTGGCCGTGAGGTTGAATTTCTCGAGGCACCCGCTCTTGCGGCCCGCGCTTTGTTCCTGGTACGTTTGCAAGTCTTCGGTCAGCAGGTCGAAGCCGGGCGGAATCCCCAGGTCCACCATCACCATGTTGGCGGACTTGGGCAGATTGTTTTTCACCGTCGCGGTCGCCGTCGCGATATCGTCCTGCGCCAGGCGGGTGCGATCGTAGCTCACGTCGATCGAGAGCGCCTCGGCCGCTGGTTCCTCCGTCCACGGGAGGAAATAGCGCCCCACCACCTGGTAGGCCAGCCCGCCTTTGCCGTCGAACCGGATGGCAACTTCGTTGGCGGACGTGGTTTCCACGTTCTTGAATACGAACTGGTGCAGCAGATCGTTGTTCTCCGGGGTCAGCGTGAGGTTCTCGACGGGCTTGCCATTCAGCGTGATCTCGACCGTGCCGCGCACATCGGCGGTTCCCTTTTCGGTAGCCAGCAGCAGCGCGCGCAGCGCCATGATGGTTGCCTGCGTGGTGCCCCAAGTGCCCGCGGCGGTCTTTTTCGAGGCGAGGTAAGCCAGCGCTTTCGCAGCCGTGGCCGAAGCTTGCCCCCATTTCAGCAAGGCCTGCACGGCCAGTCCGGTGGTCTCCACGGCTGCGCTTTCGCCAGCCCCATACATGCCGGTTTCCTCCGTGGTCCACCAGGCTTGCTCGCCCTTCTCGGTGCGGGCGTCCAGCAGGTTTTCGATGGCGCGGCCGGTGAACTCGCGGTCCTTGCCATAATCGGCCGCGAAGTTGGCTAATACCGCCAGGGTGTAGGCGTCAGTCCGATCGCCCATGTGCTGCTCCACAAACTGGCGGGCCTTCTCTATGCCCGGCCCCTGGTAGCCGGTGTTTTCGAGCGACCAGGCGACGTAGGCGGTAATCCGCAAGGTGTCGCTGTTGTAGCGGTTGGTGGCGCCCTCATTGATGAAATTGCTGTCGGGTCTCCAACTCCCGTCCGGCTGCTGTTGTCCTGCCAACCACTGCCCGGTGCGCTCAATCAGCTTCGGATCGACGTCGTGAACCTTAGCCATATCGCCGAACTCCATCAGCCCATAAGCCGTGAGGATTTTGTTGGCGGGCGCCTGGCCGAACCAGGAGAAACCGCCGCCGGGCACTTCGAAAGTGAGCAGGCGCTGGTAGCCGTTGGCGATGAGGCCCTCGGCCTTGGCGTGCACTTCGGGCGTGAGCTTGCCGGTGCGCTTCATGTAATCAAGCGCCAGCACGTTGGGGTAGGTGGCAGAGGAAGTTTGTTCGAAGCAGCCAGACGGCATGCGCAAAATGGCGTCCATGCCTTCGATCACCTGGCTCAGCGGGCCGGGGTAGAGCCGCACCAGGATCGCGCTGGCATCGGCGATTGACGCTGCCGGGAAATGCAGCGTGTGCTCGACGGCCGAGTCCAGGCGGCCATTGAAAACCTGGCTCTGCTCGCGCCCATTGGGAATGACTTCGATTTCGCGCACCACGATATCGGCGCGGTTGGCGCTGGGCACAGAGGGCGCACTCATGCGCGCGGCGAGCGTCAGCTTGAACTTGCCGATACGGTTGGCATGGATGGTGAACTGCGACGCTCCGACGCGGCCGGCTTCCACCGCGAGGCTCTTTTCCGGCACGTCCTCGACCAGCGAAAACCAATCGTCCTTTTCGAGCTTCAGGCTGACGTTGCCGCGGCCGCCCGAATAGTTGTAGATCGCGACCGGAATCGAGACGCGGTCGCCCTCGGTGAGGGTGACCGGCAAATCGAGATCGGCGAAGAAATCCTGAAAGACCTTCACGCTGGAGGAGCCGCTGCCCAGCGCCCCGTGAACCGTGGAGGCGACCAGGGCCATGCGCCACGTGGTGATGGAATCGGCCAGCGGAATCGAAATGGTGGCGCGGCCGTCGCGGTCAGTGATGATTTCGGGATTGATGTAGAGGGCCTCCGGAAAGTAGGAGCGCACGCGCGGTGCCGGGGCGGAGACGGCCAGCACAACAGTCGGAAGAGCCTCAGGATTGCCGCCAAACGCCTGCCCCAATTGATTGCCGTCCGTGTTCATGAATCGGCCCCGTTCGGGAACTGCGGCCATCGGAGCGGCAAACGCGCGCACGCCGCCGGCTGCGCCAAAGCCCATGCCACCGCCCACGCCACCACCGTGGCCCGAACCGATACCACCGCCAAACCCGGACTCCACGTCGACAACGACTTCCTCCATCGTCGACCCAACGTTGAGAGTCACCGCCAGGTCCGCGCGATCGCGCTCGACGAGCGTGAAACTGCGCGAGCTCATGGTGAATCCGGGAGCAGCGACCTGCACTTCATACCGGCCCGGCGGAACACCGGTGAACTGGAATTGCCCAGCGCCGCCGGATCGCGCCGAGCGAGTCTTCCCGCTCGAGATCTCGCGAGCCACAATGGTGGCGTCCGGCACTGCCGCGCCCGTGACGTCCACCACCGATCCTTCGATTTGCGCAAGGCCGTTGAACGGCCCCCGATCATGTTCCACCCGCAGATCGATGACGCTGCCGGTGGGCTCGACGGGACCGATCACCTGCCGGCTGATCGTCCGCAGATAGCCGATGAAATCGTCTCCCGTGCCGAATTGCTTATCCGGACCCGCGCTACGCACGATACAGAATTCCCCCATGCGCTCGAAGTTGAAGTTGGTGCCCCAGGAGTCGCGCAGTTCGGGCGCGCCGCGCGCCTTCAGCCGGGCGGCCAGTTGGGCAAGGTCCGCCGCGGGACGCTGCGCATTCGCGCGGGTGAAACTCTCCGCCAGCCGCCGCACCTGCGCCTGAAACTGCGTCCGGTAGCGGTCGGCATATTCCGCGTAGCGGATTTGCGGCACAGTGCGCCCGAATTCCCGGTCGAACCGGTTGGTATTCACCATCTCGGTTGCCGCGAAGAGCGCTCGCGCGGACAGATCTCTGCGGGCCACGCCCGCCGTCTCCACCACCTCCGGCATGCCGATGGAGTGAATCTCGTAGCGCGGCTTCATCACCTCCTGTTCGAGGTAGAAGAAGACCTTAGCGAAACCGGGCTGCTTTTCGGCCAGCGCAAACACGGCCTCATCCACCACCTGCAGCCCGAGGGCGGCCTGCACTCCTTCGCCGTGCTCATTGGTTACGCGGAATTGGATGCGGGCATCGTCGCCGGGCTTGTACACTGGCGCGTCCACGGTGGTTTCGATTTTCAGCTCGCTGGCCGGCTGGACGAACACCAGCCGGTGGTCCGACACCGGGCGCGCGTCGCGGCCGAACAGGTAGGCGTCGAAGTCCACCGTCCCGGCAAGTTCGGGCGTGGCGGTGAGGCTCAACTCGGCCTGGCCGTTCTTCATATCCAGATCGCGCGTCAGCACGGTCTGCCCGTCCTTCACCGCGTCCACATACACGGCGCCCTGCCGCCGCGTGGAAAACACGCGAAGCTCGATGCGATCGCCGGTGCGATACACGGCGCGCTCGGTGCGCAGCAGGATCTGCTCCGCGCCCTGGCGAAGCTCGAGCGGCACGGAAGTCGATGCGCTATTGCCCTCGTGATCCTTGGCGTCGATTTCCAGAGCGCGCGGAGTGGATGCCGCCGCCAGCCGGACCAGTGCCACGCCGCCGTCATCGGTGCCGACGCTCTGTTCCGCATTTCCCGCGGCGCGCACGCGCAGTTCCGTCCTGGCCGGCTTGCCATCGGCGTATGACGTCAGAACGAAGACCTGGTTCTCGATGCCCGGAATCAACGTGCCGCCTTCCGGCACGGCGGTGATCAGCAGCGGCGATTCGCTCACCGTAATCGGCTCCCCGCGCGTCTCGGAGTGGCCGGCCGAATCCTTCACCGTAGCCTCCACCAGCACGTGCGCAGCGCCCTGGTTGAGCGGCCGCCCGGCAAAGTAGCGCGGCAACACCAGGTCGAAACGATACGCCCCTTCGCCATCGGTCTTCCCCTGCACGGACCCCACCTCGGACACAGCCACATCCATGGCGGACGCCTTCACCGTGACTTCGCCATCATCCACGTCCTTGCCGAAGAAGTAATTGGCGCGAACCGTGCCGGTGACGTGATCTCCCGGCCGGTAGCCGTGCTTTGCCTTTTCGTCCTTCCCCGCGAAATCCACGGCCACTTTGAATTTGGGCAGTACGTAGCGTTCGACATCGAGCGCGATTTCGGCGGTGTTGCGCGCGCCGGCCCCGGCTTCAGCCGCATCCATCAACGCTCGCAGATGATATGTGCCCAGGTTGACCTCGTCGGCCAGCCCGAATTCCGCCGACGCGACGCCGAACTCATCGGTGCGGACCGCCTTTTTGAAGACCTTATTGCCGCGTGAATCTTCCACCTCGAAGGTCAGGTGGCGCGCGGCCGCCGCCTGATGATTGGCGCGGTCCAAAGTCAGAGCACGCACATGGATGGTCTGGCCCGGTTGATAGATCGGTTTCTCGGTAGTTAGTAAGATCGAAACCTTGTCTTCCAGCCGCACGGGTTGCGTGAAGTCGGTCGAGCCGATGGGCGTATCCACCACATACCGCAGCGAGTAGCTGCCCGTCACGCCGGCTGGAAACCGGAACTGCGCTTCGGTGGTGCCACGACGGTTGAGCGGCCCAATGAAAACCACCTCGTCCGCCGCGCCGGGCCGCACCAACTCAATCCGCACTGAGCTCGCGCCCGCAATGGGCCCGTTCTTCGAATCGGTGGCGACCACCCGCACCGCCGCCGCCCCGCCGCTCAGATAGGATTGCTGGGCCATCACGTGGACCAGCGGCGTGCGCAAAATCTGCGAGATGGAATCCGCGCCCTCGATGGCCGCCTCGGCGTCGCCCAAATAGCGGAAACGGTAGCGCACGCGATGCCATACCAAGTCGTCGGTGGCGAGTTTCTTATCGAGTTTGACATCCGCCTGCCACGATCCCTTGCCGTCAGCGACGGAGACCTGCCGCTCTGACCGTCCCACTATCCCGTCCTCGGGATTCAGGACTTCGATGGTGAGAATTCCAGCACCGGCGCGCGGCGCCGTGTAGGGTATCTCGACGTGCAGCGTGCCGTGTGAGTAAATAGCTGCCGGCGTGTCGCTATCTGCAGCGTGCACGCGGTAGGCGGTTCCGATAATTGCCACTGAAGCTAGAACCAGTAACGTGGCGGTGACATATTGAGCTTTCATCGTGCCTCCATAACTCCAGAGCCAGACGCTGGCACATTAGACTCCGGCGATGAACCAATAGTTACTGGCGCATTCCGTTGCCGCGGCGACTCACTGTGAAATGCCGCCACAGCGCCAATCCTTTCAGTGGAGGGGGAAAGCTTCGGGGAAAGCCGCGCCGGGCATGTCCAGCGCTGGCGGCTGAGGCGAGGGTAGGTTAGTTCGTCTGCGAAACGATGCGCTTAGTAACCCTGGTGCTTGGCGATGATCTCTTTCATGATTTCGCTGGTGCCGCCGCCGATGGTGTAGAGCCGCATGTCGCGCCAGATGCGGCCGATGGGGTACTCCGTGGTGTAGCCGAAGCCGCCGAAGACCTGCATGCAGTCGTAGGTTACTTTCTGCGCCAGGTCGCACACCACCAGCTTCGCCATCGCCACGGCATTTTCCGGCTTCTCGTTGCGGTTCAACAGATCGAGCGCCCGATAGGTCAGCCAGCGCGCGGCTTCGATATTCGCGACGTGCTCGGCGAAGCGATGCTTCCATACCTGTTTTTCAATCAGCGGAACGCCGAACGCCTTGCGCTCGCGTGCGTAATCGACCGCCAGCTCGACGGCCCGGTCCATGAAGGCCAGCACCAGCAGCGTCAGCGCCAGGCGCTCGCCCTGGAAGTTGCGCACCACGTAATAGAAGCCGTGGTTGCGCTCGCCAAGTACGTACCGCGCCGGGATGCGGCATTCGTCGAAGAACAGGTGCGCCGTGTCGGACGCCACGTGGCCGACTTTGCTGACGCGGCGGCCCACGCTGAACCCCTTGACGTCAGTCGGAAACAGCACCACGGAAATGCCTTTGTGCGGGTTCTCGGCGGTGCGTACGGCGAGCACGATAAAGTCGGCGATGGCGCCGTTGGTGATCCACAGCTTCTGCCCGTTGACAATCAGGTCGCCGCCGGATTCCCGCGCACTGCACTGGATTCCGGCCACGTCGGAGCCGCAGCCGGGTTCGCTGATGCCCAGCGCGGCGATGCGATCCGCCGAGATGGCCGGAGCCAGGAATTCCCGTTTCTGTTCGCGCGTGCCGAGATGTTCGATCATCGGGATGGTGAGATCGGCCTGCACCATGAAGCCGATGTTGAGGCTGGGGAAGTCGGTGTAGCGCAGCGCATCGTAGGCGGCCGCGCTGGCCCACCAGTCCATGCCCGCTCCGCCCCACTCGGGATCGCTGCGGATGCCGAACAGCCCCAACGCCCCGGCCCGGCGAAACATCTCCTTGGGGTACTGATGGTCCTCCTCCCACTGTTGCGAGTGGGGCGCGATCTCGCGTTGACAAAATGCCTTAACGGAGGCGCGGAACAGCTGGTGCTCCTCATTGAAATACGGAAATATCGCGCGCTTTGCCCGCGCGGCTTTGCTGCCATTCATGAACCCCTCCTCGTCGAGTGCCTGTCGACATCCCCGCGACCCAGAGTAGCGGGCGCCGGTCAGGATCGCCGGCGCGCACGAGTGCCTGCGCTACCTTTGCCCCTCAGATAATGTGATGATGCGACGGCCAGACGGGTGCGCGTTTTTGCCGGAATGCTTCCACTCCCTCGCGAAAATCTGCGCTCCGCTGCGCTTCGAGGCGCCGCTCGGCCGCCAACCGGTGAATCTGATCGAGAGGCAGGCCGTCCGTGTCGCGGAGGAAACTTAGCCCGGCGGCCACCGCCTCGCTGCTGCCTTGCGCGAGCTGGCCGGCCAGTTCCATCGCGCGCGCCGCCAAACCCTCGTCAGGCACGACCTCATCCGCAATGCCGAGCGCTGCCGCCTCCGCGGCGCCGATGATGCGGCCGGTGATCGCCAGCTCCGCCGCTTTACGCTTGCCGACCGCCGCGGCCACCACCGGGAAAATCACGTAGGGCCAGAGCCCGATGCGGGTCTCAGTGAGCCCGAACCGCGCGCTCGCGGCGGCAAGCACGATGTGAGCGTTCAATGCCAGGCCGGTCCCGCCGCCGAGTGCCGGACCTTGAACGGCCGCCACCATCGGCTTGGTCAGGTCCCGGCCGAACGAGAACAGGCCCACGTGAAGCGGCGCTAGCGAACCGGGATCGAGCGCCGCCGGCTCTTTGAGGTCCATGCCGGCGCAGAATGCGGAGCCCACGGCATCCAGCAAAATGGCGCCAACCGTCGCATCGGCGTTAGCTTCCCCAATGGCGCTGAGAAGGCCGGCGCAGAGCACCAAATCGAGCGCATTGCGCGCCTCCGGGCGGCGAAGCGTGATGCGCGCCACACGCCCCTCGCGTCGCACAATCAGTCTTTCACTCATCGATTTCGATCTCCATCCGCAGCAGCGCCGCGCCGAAGGTTTTCCCCTGTGAATCGATGCGCAGCGAAACCGTGCCCCCGCCGCCCAGCGCGCCGTGTAACAGGAAGTTGAGCGCGCCGAGGTTCGGCGCTTCGAAGCGCTCGACGGGCCCGCTAATGCGGTCACGGAAAAACTCGAACACCCGAGACGCGGTCACTTCGCGCAGCAGCGCCGGGTAGTCTGCGGCGCGCCAGGCGATCACGCCGATATTGACCAGGTCGCCTTTATCGCCGGAGCGGGTGTGGGCGAAGTGTGAGAGCGGCGCCTTCATTCGAAAACCTCCACGCTGGGCCGTATCTCTTCGCGCGGAATCAGCGCGCCCCAGTGCCCGATCACTTCGCGCACTTTCGGGCGCCCTTCGCCGCCATAGCCGGTGGCGCCGGGCGGACCGCTGAGCACCAGCGGCGCCATTTCCCTGGTGAAGCGATCCACGGCACTGCGGTCCGGTCCGCGGACGCCGATCCGCAACTGCACCTCCGGGACGTCGGACACCCGCGGCGCGGCACCGCCGTGGCACGCGTTCCGGCCAAGGTATTCGGTGTAGATTTCGTCGAAGCTCAGACCGAGCTTTTCCAGCCGGCGTCGCACGATGCGGTCGGCCGCCTGGGCCTTGGCGATGGCGTCCGGCGCGGTATAGACGATGCTCCCGGTGGCCTTCCAGCCCGCGGCATAATTGATGCTCAGCTTCAGGCACGGAGGCCGTTCGCGGCCCCTGGCACCGGTGATGCGGACGCGGTCCGGGCCCGCGTCCGCGAGCTGCAGACCGGTGAAATCGGCGATCACATCCGGCGTGAGATAACTGCGCGGATCGCCGATCTCGTACAGCAATTGCTCCTTGACGATATCCGACGTCACGCGCCCGCCGGTGCCCGCGTGCTTGGTGATGACGAAAGTGCCGTCTGCGCTCATCTCGGCGATGGGATAGCCGATCTCGTCCAAATCGGGAATGTGCCGCCAGTCCACTTGCGAATTGCCGCCGCTGGTTTGCGCGCCGCATTCGACGATATGGCCCGCGGTGACGCCGGCCGCCAGCAGATCCCAGGAGTCCGCTGCCCAACCGAAAGCGTGAATCGCAGGCCCCAGCACCAGCGCGGAATCCGCGCACCGCCCGGAGATCACCACGTCCGCTCCCGTTGCCAAGGCTTGTGCCAGCGGGAATGCTCCCAGGTAGGCGTTCGCGCTGAGAATCTGGTCCCGGATCTTGTCGATCGATTCGCCCGTGTCGAGATTGGTCAACCGGTGGCCCTTCGCCACGAACTCGCCAATTCGCGCCGTCACCGCGTCGCCTTCGACGATGGCGACCTTCAGTCCGGGCGCGCGGCGAAGCACCTCACGAGCGCACGCGCGCGGATTCAATCCGCCGGCATTAGTGACCACGCGGATGCGCTTCTGCTTCAGCCCCGGCGCCAGGTGTTCCATCAGCGGGGGAAAATCGGTTGCGTAACCGAGCTCGGAATTCCGTTGCCGCTGCTTTTCGAGCACGGCCATGGTGACTTCGGCCAGGTAGTCGAGGGTCAGGTAATCGATCGGGCCTTGTTCCACCAGCCGCGTGGGCGCCTCCAGCCAGTCGCCCCAGAAACCCTGCCCATTGGCGACGCGGATCATCCCAGCGTCTCCAGCGCCAGCGGCCGGCGGTTCGGGTTTTCGAGCGCGACTTCGAGCAGAAACGCCAGAGTCTGGCGAGTTTCGAGCGGATCGATCAACGCGTCCACATGGCCGCGCGCCGCGGCGAAGCTCGCCTCCAGCCAGCGATCGTAATCGGCGCGCGTCTGCGCAATTCGCCGCTCCATGTCCGGGGGCAGCGGCTGCCCGGTGGACTTGTGTTTCTCGATTTCCGGCCCGAAAACGGCCTGCACCGCCGATTCGCCCTCCATCACCCCTATGCGCGCGGTCGGCCAGCCGAGCGTGAAGTGAGGGTCGAACCCCTGACCGGCCATCGCGTAATAGCCCGCTCCGCTGGCGTGGTTCAGGGTCACCACGATCTTGGGGACGGTCGCGCAAGACATGGTTTCCACCATCTCCGCCCCGGCGCGGATGATGCCGCTCGCTTCCGCTTCCACGCCGACCATAAAGCCGGAGACATCCTGCAGGTAGATCAAGGGCCAATTCTGCCGCTCCGCATTGTCCACGAAGTACGCCACCTTGCGCGCCGATTCGGTATAGATGATGCCGCCGACGCGCGCTCCGGCTCCGGTTTTCAGGAAGCCGCGCCGGTTTGCCACCAGGGCCACCGGGTGTCCGTTCAGCCGCGCCTGGGCGCACAGCATCTCGGGCGCATGCTCCGGCTGGAATTCCAGATAGTCGCCGCTATCGAAAACCGCACTGATAATGCGCTCGACGTCGTACGGCAGCCGGTGGTCGGCCGGCAGCGCTTCGTAAAGCTCGGAAGCAGGCAGAGCGGGCGCGGCGCCGGCAGTTTCGTGCGGCGGAGGTGGGAAAGCGCGAAACACCTGCCGGATCAGCTCCAGGCAATGCGCGTCGTCCTCGGCCCTGTAATGGGCCACACCGCTCGAGACGGTGTGCATGGAAGCGCCGCCGAGCGCTTCTGCGCCGGCCGTGCTGCCGGTGGCTCCCTTCACCAGGTTCGGCCCTCCCAGTCCCATGAAACTGACGTTTTCGACCATGATGATGACGTCGCTCAGCGCCGGCAGGTAAGCCCCGCCGGCGATGCATGGGCCCATCACCGCCGATACCTGCGGCACGCGCAGCTTCCGCCGCATCAGCGAGTTGTAATAGAAGATGCGCCCCGCGCCGTACTGTCCGGGGAAGATGCCTTCCTGCAGCGGCAGGTTCACGCCCGCCGAGTCCACCAGGTAAACGATGGGCACGCGGTTGCGCATGGCGATTTCCTGCGCGCGCAGGATCTTGGTGATGGTTTCCGGCCACCAGGAACCGGCCTTCACTGTGGCGTCGTTGGCCACCACCACCGCCGCCCTTCCTTCGATGCGTCCCAGGCCGGTGACCACGCCCGCACACGGGCCCTCGCCTTCGTAGCGGTCGTAGGCGATCAACAGGCCCACTTCAAAGAATGGGCTGCCAGGGTCCAGCAGCCGGCTAATGCGCTCGCGGGCGGTCAGCTTGCCGGCTTTGTGCTGCTTCTCTGCTTTCGCGGCGCCGCCGCCCGCTTGTATCCGACCTTCAAGCGCTCGCAGGCTGCGGACAAGCTCTCTCATCCGTTCGGCGTTTGGCGTCGCGTTGCCCGGTACCGGCATAGATAGATTCTGAAGCCTTGCCGACTCCACTTGCAATTGGAACATTTTCCCGCTTCGGCAGGTGCGGCGGCTGCTACGCTCCGGGCAGGTTCGGTCGCCAAGGGAACGGCCGCTTACGGCGCGCTGGGCACCAGCTTGGAATCCACGCGGAATTTTTTATAGTTGCTCCAGGTGATTTCCTCGTCCTCCGCAACCCTCTTTATGAGTCCAATCCGGCCGCTTCCGCTCAAATACTCGCGCTTGGGCAACCAGACTTCATCGTTGATCCTCGTCTGCTCCAGGACCAGCCTCGCGCCGGGATTCAGCCGGGCGAGGAACAACCCGAACGAGATCGTCCCGGTGGTTTGTGCTTCGATCCGGACCCACTGGTATCCGGCTTTTCCAATCCACATTTTGCCGCGGATTTTCAGCAACGCGGCACCTTCACGGCTCTTCGCGTGATATCCAGGTTTGGGCACGCCGGAGACCACCCAAACATCGTAACCGTCAATCTTATCGCTTCCTTCCAGCCGGAAGTCGTAGGCATCGGGTATCTCAAGCAGGAATGCGCGCTCCCGGCGGCGCGTCTTTTCATAGTCGGCGGTGCGGCGCTGTTTTTGTTCCGGCGTTTCGTGTTCCAGTTCGGCCGCGACCTTGTCCAGTTTCTCCTGTTGCTTTCGCTGTTTGTCGGCCGGCAGCGGCTTGCCGTCCCGCTCCAGCATCCGCCGCAAGGGCTGCCCATCCAGAATGATGGTCTCCCAAGCCTCCTGGTGTTCTGAAGTGACGTGGCGATGAGAATCGAAATGGCGCTCGTCGAGGTGCCCCACCCAGGTGTAGTCGGCCATGCGCAGCCAGTTGCCCTGATCGAGCTCGACGGATCGGCGCACGATTTTCCGCGCATCCTGGGAGAAGGCGGCCATCGCGAAGCAGGCGGCCAATGGCAAGAGGAACCGCACATTGCTGTAAACGGGAGAGAGTGCCGAGGGGTTCAGTGCGGATTGGCGAGGCCGAGCCTATTCGTGCCGCAACGCCTGGTTGGGATCCACCGCCGCAGCGCGCAGCGCAGGGATGTAACTCGCGGCCAACGCCACCAGTCCGATTGCGACCGCCACTCCGGCGAACGTCATCGGGTCGGCCGCTTTGACGCCGTAAAGGAGGCTCGCGAGGAATCGCGTGAGTCCAAAGGCGGCTGCCAAACCGGCGGCGACTCCAATGGCCGCCAGCTTTGCGCCCTGCATCACGATCATGCGCAGCACGTCGCCGCGCGCAGCCCCGAGCGCGACTCGGATGCCGATCTCCTGCATGCGCTGTTCTACTCCGTAGGAGATCAGCCCGTATATGCCGATGGCCGCGAGCAGGAGCGCAATGGTAGCGAACAGCGTCAGCAGCAGCGTGTTGAAGTTCTGTCGCGCGAGCGATTGGGAAACTATCTCGTCCACGGTACGCAGGTGTCCCACCGGGAGGGCGGCATCGACGGTGCGCATCTCTCGCTCCACCGCGTTGCGGAGCGTCAGCGGATCGCCGGCTGTGCGCACCACCCACGCCAACGGAACAATGCCGGTGGAAAGTTCCGTGACGCCATTGGTGACCTGGGATAGCGGAACATACATGACGCTCTCGCCGTGGTTGGCGAGTCCACTTTCGGTGATGTTGCCGCAGATGCCGACAATCTCCCGCGGCCCTTCGGCAAACTGCGGACCGAGACCCCTGCCGATCACGATGACTTTGCCCAGGGCTTCTTCCTTGGGCCAGTACTTTTTCGCCATGGCATCGTTGATCACCACTACCAGCGGGGAACTGCCCGTATCGCGCACCGTGACACCCCGGCCGCGCAGCAGCGGCACCTGCAGGGTGCGGAAGTAGTCTGGCGACACCGGGCGCCACTGCTCGACGCCGTTGTAGTCGCCCTTGCCGGGCGGATGGCCTTCGATGTTGATCGGAAAGTTGAGGCTCATCCCGCTCATCGGGAGGACGAAGGTGGATCCGGCAGATTTCACGCCGGGCACAGCCTGCAAACGCCCGGTGGCGCGGCGGATGAGTTCGGCCATCTGGGCCGTCTTGGAATAATCGCCGCCGGCGAGCGAGGTTTCAAACGCCAGCAGGTGATGGGTATTGAAGCCGGGATCGACCGAACGCAATCCGGCGAAACTGCGCAGCAGCAGCGCCGCGCCCGCCAGCAGCACCAGGGCCAGCGCCGTCTCGGCGATCACCAGAATCGAACGCGCGCGGTTGTGAGAATGGCCCGTGCCCGCCCTTCCGCCGCCTTCCTTAAGCGCCGTTGCCAGATCGGGGTTCGAAGCCCTCAGGGCCGGGAAGAGCCCGAACAGGATCACGGTGAGAACCGCCACCGACATGGTGAAGGCGGCCACGCGCAGGTCGAACACCGGAATGGCGGCGTGCAGACTGTTGGTGTCGGTCAGCCGGGGAATGTTGCCGGGCGCCACTAGCAGCAGCAGCCGCACGCCCCAGACGCCCAGCGCGAAACCGAGCCCGGTGCCTGCGGCGGCTAAGATGGCGCTTTCCGTCAGGAGTTGCCTCACCACGCGCCACCGTCCGGCGCCTATGGCGGCGCGCACCGCCATCTCTTTCTGCCGGGAGGCGGCGCGAGCCAGCAGCAGATTGGCCACGTTGGCGCAGGCGATCAAGAGCACCAGCCCGACCGCGCCCAGCAGGATCAACAGCGCCGGGCGGACGTCCTCGACCATCAGGTCGCTCATCGGGATCACCGCCACGCTTTCACCATCACGCATCGACTTGGGATTGGCCTTGCGGAACTGTTCGGCGATCACCCGCATCGCCGCGCGCGACTGGCCGAGGTCCACACCCGGCTTGAGACGCGCAGCCGCGAAGAGGTAGTTGCCCTGGTTGGTGCTGTTGGGATCGGCCTGTAGCGCCAGCCAGGCATCGGCGGGCGGATCGGATTCGAAATCCTTCTGCATGACACCGGCCACGGTGAAAGAACGTTTATTCAGCAGGACGGTTCGTCCCGCAATTTGCGGGTCGCCGCCGAAGCGGCTCTGCCAGATGCGGTAGGTGAGAATCGCGGTGCCTGGCCCGCCGGGCAGGTCCTCGGAGCGGTCGAAGACCCGGCCCAGCGCTGGCACTCCGCCAAAGACCTGGAAGAACTCACGGGAGACATGCAGGGTCTTGAGTTGAATGGGCGGATCTCCGCTACCGAGCGTCTGGTTGAGTCCCGCCTGGTCGTACAGCGCAGTTGCCGCAAACACTTCGTTGGTGCGCCACGCCATGTACTTGGGGATGGTGACTGCACCGTTGTGGCCGCCGCCCGGATAGGACTCCTCCAGTTGCACCAGCCGGTCCGGCTCCCGAAACGGCAGCGGCTGAAGGATGACTCCGTTGACAACGGAGAAAATAGCCGTATTGGCTCCGATCCCCAGCGCGAGCGCGGTGATGGCAACCGCGGTAAATCCCGGATTCCGGCGCATGGAGCGGACGGCATAATGGACGTCAGACGCTAGTGTCGCCATGATAGTATCTACGCTGGACGGAGCGGGAAGTTCGCCGAAATCTTAGCGCATTAGGTCCATGTCTTCCCTCCCCCTGCCAGCATCGACACGCACCAGACCAGCGCGCTGGCGTCACGGGCCAGAAACAGCAGATTCCCTTACGGGACGACCACAAACACGCGGGCGAGTGCGCGCGGAATGGTGTGAGCTATGCTGATGTGTTGCCCATAAAGCTTTACGCTCTGATCGCGTGCGCCGCAATGGCTGTTCCCATGCTGGCCGCCGGAGAGCAACCCTCCGCGGGTTCGTGGAAAGGGGCCCTGCGTGACTCCCACGGCGCGGCGATCGCCGGTGCCGTCATCCGCGTACAGTCGGTCCGGGGGAAGGCGGCGGCCACCACTGGCAGTGACGGCCAGTTTGGCTTTGCCGCGCTGCCCGCCGGCGAGTACTCGGTCTCGGTGGACTACAAGGGCTCCACGGCAACCTGCTCGCACCCGGTCCGGCTGCCGGGCAGCGGATCCGCGGCCGTTCTCGAATTATCGGCGGAAGGCTCTCTTTCGCTGGTGGCGGGTACGGAATCACGCGAGGGCACCGGCGGCGAGCAGTTGTCCGCGAAAGCCGTCTCGGCGATGCCGCTGAACAAACGCGACTTCAGCCAATTGCTTCTGCTGGCGGCCGGCACCATGACCGACACCAACGGCGCATCCAATTTCACGCAGCAGTTCGCGGTGAACGGGCAGCGCGGCACCGCCGCCGTATTCGCCATGGACGGCGCCGACAGTACCGATCCAGAAATGGGAGGGGCGACTTTCACGAACTTCAATGTCGATGCGGTGCAGGAGATTCGCTCCAGCTCGGGGTGGATGCCCGCCGAAATCGGGCGTGGAGCGGCCGGCTTCACCGACATCATCACCAAGTCGGGCGCCAACTCCGTGCATGGTTCCGCGTTCGAATTTCTGCGCAATGCCGCACTCGATGCTCGCAATTTCTTCGACTACCGGACAATCGCCAGCCCCGGCCGCATCCCGCCCTTCATCCGCAACGAGTTTGGCCTCACCAACGGCGGTCCGCTGTCGATTCCGCACTTCTATAACGGCCGCAACCGGACCTTCTACTTCGCCGAATATCAGGGGTTCCGCCAGGTACTCAGCGACACCGAGGTGCTGCCTGTGCCCACCGCCGCCGAACGCCAGGGCTTCGACACCACGGCATTCGCCGGCGATACCCTGATAGTGCCAGTGGATTCGCGCATCGCGAAAGTGCTGGCGCGGTACCCTCTACCGAACGACGCGCAGGGCCCCTACGGTGCGCGCACCTGGGCCGGCTCATCGAAGGTGACCACGGTTGCCGATCAGTTTTCCACGCGGATCGATCACAACCTATCCGACAAGTCGAAGTTGTTCGGGCGATTCACCATGGATAACATCACCGGCCCGACCACCAATCCCGACCAGACCGCCATCTCTCCCGAATTCGCGGTGAATTTCCTCGATCGCCAGCGCAACGCCGTCATCACCCTGTCCCGGACGCCGTCGCCCACCACTACTCAGGAGTACTCGATCAGCTTCACGCGCGCCACACCTTCGTTTCCGACGCCCGACCGCACCGACCCCTCGCTGATATTCGGCGATGGACTCTACGAGGCCTTCAACGCGGCGGGCGGTTCCGTCATGGCGGAATACGGCAATCTCTTCCAGGCGCGATCGAACTTCACGTGGATTCGCGGCAAGCATACCTGGAAGGCCGGCGGCGAGGTTCGCTCCAATCGCGATACCACGCTGTTCGGGCTGGCTCCCAACGGTCAATACCAGTTCGGCGGCGGTGTGGCGTATTCGCCTGTGGCGATCCGCTCCCTCAGCGGGACGCACGATATTCAAGTGGGCGATCCTCTGCCGGACACGCTGACCGGTCTGCTCACCGCGAGCGCGTTCACCTACACCACCGCCGTGGCGCCGCTGATGTTCGCGCAGGGCGACTCCATCGGCGATTCGGCCATTCATCGCGATTCGTACAACGCATACTTTCAAGACAGTTGGAAGGCCACTGATCGGCTGACGCTCAACTACGGTCTGCGCTACGAAATCACTTCGCCCATTCGCGAGACGGAGAAGCGCACATCCGCGCCCGTGCTTTCGGGTGGAACGGGGTCGCCCGGGTCGGATCTGATCATTAACCCGCAGCCCGGATACAAGCTTGACAAGAACGGCTGGGGCCCACGGCTGTCGGTGGACTGGCGCACCGCCTCGAACACCACGGTGCACGTTGGCGGCGCTATCACCACGCTGCTGGTCAATCTCTGGCAGGACAACTTGCTCACCGGCAGCACGCCGTTTGTCGTGTATCCCCGCCTCACCGCCGCGCCCGGCCAATCCATTCGCTACGGCATGACTATTACGCCGCAGCAATTGCCCTCCGTCTACACGCCGGATGGGAGCCTGGTGTTCGCCTCGGGCGATTCGAAACAGGTGGCCCCGAACACTCCGATGGATGTGCTCCGTTTTGAGCAGGACCTTGCGGCGCTCTCTCCCGATCATCAGATCACGCCACTTGCCGTGGCTGGCATCGCGCCCAACTTCAGCGGCGGGTACGTCGGCACGTGGACGGCAGGCATCGAACACAAGGTCCGCGGTGTCACGCTGAATGGAGCTTACGTGGGAACCGCGGGGATCAAGCTGCCCAGCATGGATTTCCCGAACGGTTTCACCGGGGCGGACCCCGCATTCGCGCCCTACACTCAGTTCGATTCATCGGGCCGCGTGACCGGCGGGTACGGGCCGGTCAACGAAATGACCAACCGCTCGCACTCCACCTACCATGGCCTGCAACTGTCGGCGCAGAACAACCTGACCGCGTTCGGCCTCGGCTTTCAGGCCAGCTACACGTGTTCGAAATCCCTCGACGACACAAGCGCCGTGATAGGCGGCTTCATCTCCGGCTCCTCGGGCGCCGTCTCCCAGACTGCGCCGATGGATCCGTTCGATCCGGATCTGGACAAAGGGCCGTCCGGTTTCGATATCAAGAACGCATTCACCTTCAGTCTCTTCCAGGATCTTCACATGGATTCGGTGGGCTTTCTGCGGCCTTTGGGCAAGACGCTCACCCGCGGCTGGCAACTACTGGGCATCGGGACCTTCCTCAGCGGCCTTCCCTTCACCGTCTACTCGGGTGTGCAGCAAACCGGAGTCGGGGCGGGCGGCACCGACCGGCCCGATCAGATCGGAGTCCCGGACCTCTCGACCAGCCGTACCATACGCGAAGACTATTTCGGACTTGGATCCGCCAACCCTTCCCTCTTCTCCGTTCCGATCAATGTGCCAGGCGGAACCGGACCGAATCACGGGCGCTTCGGCACGCTCGGCCGAAACACGTTTCGCGGACCGGGGTTACGGAACGCGGATGTCGCCCTGATCAAGGACACGCCCATCGGCAGGCGAGGGGCGGCAGAGCTGGGCACCCTTCAGTTTCGCGCCGAGTTCTTCAACCTGTTCAACATCGTGAACTTCGGCCTGCCCGCCAACACCGTGACCGGGCCCGGCTTCGGCATGATCAGCCGGACCGCCGGCACATCGCGGCAGATCCAGTTCTCACTCAAGCTGATTTACTGACTGGCGCCTGCTGGAACATTCCGCCAACCCCTTGACACTGCGGCGTTGATCGTTCCCTTTGCCGAAAAGGCCAATGCGCACAACCCCTCTCAAGACAATGGGCGACCATGGGTTCGATCAGAGGGCCAGCCGGGTGGCAAAAGTTCGAAACGTGTCCTGGCGAGGTTTCACTTTCCGATAGCCGGCGCAGGCACCTGCGGCCTGGGCCCATGCTTTGCATAATCGACGTATTTCTGATAGCTGGACAGGTTGGACTGCGCCCAGCGGATGACCTTCGCGTTCATCGCGTCGGCGGGACTGCCCCTGATTGTGGACAGAACAGAATGGTGGCTAGCAGAAATCCACCTCCCAGCAAGAAGAGGTCTCCCCCGCTGCGCTGTCTCCGCGGTCCTTCCGGCTTTACTCAACCAAAACCTGCCCGTTGTAACTGGTCTCATTGCGCCGGCGTCTCCTTGCCGCAGCCATTTCAATTCCCCCGGGAAGAGCTCCCCACGCACAGGCCGCGCAATTATAGATCAGCGCGCTGGTACTGAGGCGTATTTGCCGGATTTGGCGTAGAGAAAATCGCCGCCCTGGCCGGGGTCGTTGGGGTCCTTGAGGACGTAGTAGAGCATGGTGACAGGGGCAAAGCATTGGCGGTAGATGAGGCCGATGCCGGCGCCGTGGCCCGGCTGCACCACGTTCATGCTCAGGTTGAAGTAGGCGGGCGGATTGTCGATCCGCAGCATGTCGTTGTGGATCTGGCTGGTGATCTCGTGGAGGCCCCCACCGGAGAAGGTCGAGGAGCCGTCGGTGCCCATACCAAAGCTGTAGGCGGGCGGGGAGGGGGAGTCCATGTTGTAAGTGGTGTCGATGGCGGCCTGCCACCGGCGGGTGATGGGGGCCATGGTTTTGGCTGCGACGACGCGGACCACGATGGAGCAGGAGTCTTTGGAGCCGGGGCCGTAAATGCCGTTGACGAAGTTGTCGCCGCTGTCGCCGGTTTCCAAGGCGATAACTTCGGCGGGTGTGAGTGGGGGCTTTACCGAGGCACATCCCGCTGGCAGGGCGAAAAGGGACGAGGGTGGCGGCGTGAAAGTGACTTTGCGAACGTCGACCAGGGTCATCGGAGGGGCGCCGGGAGCACCAACCATAGCGCGGATCACCAAGCCGTCTTTCTCGTCGAACCAAGCTTTGAGGCTGCTCCCCTGGGTGGTGCCGGCATAGACCTTGGTGGCGATTCCGTTCAGAGTCTCCGACCCGGTGGGCTTCAAATCTCCCTTGGCGATGCTCGCGGAGAGTTCGGCCGTCATGGCGAAGGGATCGCCCCAGTCACCCGAGAAGGTGGCGGCACTGCACGCGGGGGACGTAGTCCCCGGGTCCCAGGAGAAGGAGGCCATCGCCTTGAGGTCGTACAGCGTGAGGGAACGATTGGCCGGAGTGCCGTCGGGCTTGGCTGGATGGTTCAATTCGGTCAGGGCCATTGAGCCGTTGCGATACACGGTCATGGTCCCTGAATCGGCACCGGGCATGGCGGATGTGATGGTGTAGGCGGTGGGGGGTGGGGCCTGCGCCGGCAAGAGCGAGGTGAAAGCCAGGATTCCGAGAGTACTCAGGATTCTTGCAGAGAACATCGTGAAGCTCCTTGGTGGTGGAGTGTGGGTCGGTGTGCGGCCAACAGACTCCGATTGGAAAGCCAGTTCCGCTTGAATGCGTAGCCGAAAGCCAGAATTGGGCATGGACGCCCAAGGCGAGCGAGCTGGCCTGAAAGGCGACCGGCGCGGCCATTTTTTTTCGAGCCTACTTCGAATGTGCGGCACAATTCGGGTCGGCAATCTCGACGCGGCGATTCTTCGCTCTGCCCGCATCGGTTACGTTATCTGCAATCGGCCTGGTCTTGCCAAAGCCTTTGGCTGTAAGCCGGTCGCCGGCGATCCCATGCTGTGTGAGCCAGGTGACGATAGCCTTGGCGCGCGCTTCCGACAGCGTCTGGTTGTAGGCATCGCCGCCCACGTTGTCCGTGTGTCCCTGGACCTCGATCTTCTGCGTGGGATTCTTCTTCAACAGATCCAGAATCTGCTGCAACACCGGATCGCTGGCAGGTTGAAGAGTTGACTTGTTGAAGTCGAAGAGCACGCCGTAGATTGCTACGTGGCAGTTGGTCTTAAGATCGCTGCCCATGTCTTTGTTCACGGCGCCGGCGTCGGCTACACGAATGTCGAAGGAGTCACTCTTGTGGAGGGACGCCCACAGGTTACGGCCATTCCTGGTGAAATGCGCCGAGATACCTACATCGGCGCCCATGCTTTCACTGACGATTGTCCAGCCCGCCGCGGTCAGCGCGTCGTGATAAGCGATGCGGAAGAGCGAATTCGAGAGTCCATCCGGCGGTAAGTAGTATGTCTTGATGATCGAGCCGGAAGCAACCAGTTCCGGCGCACTGGCGCCCTTGATGGAGACATAGAAAGGCGCGGTGTCCGGCACGCTGCTTCTGTATTTGGAACCCGGCAGGGGGCCAAGCCAGGGAAAATCGCCCGCGGCAGGGTCAACCGGTTCAGGAGTTGCGGAGGGCGCCGTGAGCGTGAACTTGAATGGCATCGGAGCAATCTCAACAATCTCCACTGAGGCGCGTTCCACGCCCTGGGTGTCGGTCTCGGCCCATGCCTCTACCCCGTCTTTCTGGTAGTGAAGAAACAGCTCGATTCCTCCCGCTGACCACTCATGCACCGCGGTCCATCCGTTGGCGAGGAAGGCCGGCTTGATAATGGCCCAAACGGCATCCCCCGTTATGGCGCCGGGAACGATGACGGGAAACTGCCAATGCTTTCCGCGCACCACCTTGCCAACCCCGCCGCTTCCCCGATTTCCTTCCGGGATCTGCATTTCGGTCCAAGGCTCATACGTGATGCGGTACGGCTTGCCTAGCTTATTAAGGAAGCTGAGTTCGGCCGGGATCGGCTGCTCCTGCGCCAGTAACGGAAGGGTCGTGAAAGCAAGCAACGCGGTAATGACCGCGAAACGCAAAGGGGACGCAACCGCCCCAAAGAGCGAAACAGCAAGTTGGCGCATGGACACCTCGTAGTTCTTGCAGGGTAACACGCGATCTCCGTTCGCCGATTTATTTCTTGCAGTTGCGCACAATTCGATTTGTGACGGCAAGTCGGCCAGAGTGCTTGATGATTTCGTGTGGATGCCAGACGTCAAATTGACTGCGCGAATCGATCATAGATCCCTTACGGCGTAGCGCTTACGTATTCTGTCCGGTTAGTCAGCCACTCGGAAGCTGGCAGGCATGGTGGGCCAGCATCGATTCGTTTGGGGGATGCTGGTCGGGATAAAGAGTTCGAGTCCACACCGGCTCACTCTCAAGTGGGGCAATCCAGAAACAATGCCCTGAAATGCCCTCACTGAAATCAATCAGATAGCGTGACGTTGGGAAGTCTGAAATTGGCTCCCCACACTGGAAACGTTTCGAACTTTCGCGGTCCGGCTGGCCCTGTGATAGAACCTGTTTACGAGGATTGTTTTCACAGCGATACGCGCGAACCAGCGGCCCGTGTCCATGACAGGCACCCAGTCTGGACACGTCTCGAACTCGCCAAGGGAGCCCAAGATAACTTCCGGATGTGCCGTGATCCACGAGCAGCGGGGAATGCCACGTGACCAAAAAGCGGATTCAGGTCAGGTGAGGTCCTTTGGGGACAGGACCCCGCGGTCCATCGTTGGTTTAAACGTGAGAACCATAACGCCAAATTTTGTGCCCATGAGAATCAGAAACACGGGAAGGTGTCCCGGCCGTAGTTGCAGGTTGGAGGCGGCGGCTGGATTCATCTTACGCTACTTTCTCCTTGGAAGGCTGATTGGTGGTCTTGGTCTGTCGGCCGAGGATGGCCGCCAGGCT
>Ga0187876_1000140_pt1 | contig 71903 bp, 67 predicted proteins | sample June2016WEW_17_4_FD_133000 | JGI IMG/M metagenome (GOLD analysis project Ga0187876, IMG submission 133000) | Peatland microbial communities from SPRUCE experiment site at the Marcell Experimental Forest, Minnesota, USA - June2016WEW_17_40 | ecosystem: Environmental > Terrestrial > Soil >... | reverse complement strand
TCAAGCCCCGCGAAACAGGCCAAGAACCCTTCCATCGACCCACCCTCTCAAGCCAAAAAGCCTGAGCGGTGCAGAATCGATCACCAAATCACACGCAAGCGAATTCGATATGCGATTCCCCTGCCTCTGCCCCGCCCCGGCATTGACTTCCCGGCCTCTCGCGCCCTACACCAAATTTCATCTCGACGGTCCCGTCTCGCGACGGGTCAAGAGGGAATGTGGGGCCCATCTCTCGGGCCGCGAGCCACAGCTGCCCCCGCAACTGTATGTGGGAAGCTCGGACACCAATTCAGCCACTGGATCGCCCCGGCTCGCCGGATGGTTTGGGAAGGCGGCGTTCGAGCGATGATCCACGAGCCAGGAAACCTGCCGTCACCATCCGCGCGTGCTCCCGGCGGGGTGTCCAGGAGCCCTCCGGCTGTTTTCCCCTCGGGAAAAAAGCGCGCATTATCGCACCCCTGCGCCACCGCGCGGGAGCAACCATGACCCTTTCGAGCGAGCTTCGAGACCATCTTCCCGGAGAAGCCGCCGCGCCGATGCGGCTCTATGTCTGCACCACCTGCCGCGAGGCCGGTGACGATGCGGACGACTCCGCCGCTCGCGCCGGCGCGCGGCTTTATGCAGCATTGATCGCCGAACCCGCCGATCCCGCCATCGCGATCGTCCCGGTCGAATGCCTCAGCGTTTGCACGCGAAGCTGCGCCGCGAGCTTCGCGGCGCCGGGCAAATGGACCTATGTCTATGGCGATCTGCCTTCGGCACATGCCGCCCGGATGCTTTTGGACGGCGCACGGCTTTACGCCCAGGCCGGGGAGGGCCTGATTCCCTGGAAGCAACGCCCCGCCGCGCTCAAAAAAGGCGTCGTCGCGCGCGTCCCGCCACTGCCGGGGGTCTCGTGAGCACCGCTTACATCAAGGACGGCGCCGAGATCTACCGCCGCTCCTTCGCGATCATCCGGGCCGAGGCCGCGCTGGCGCGGTTTAGCCCGGAGGAGGAGCGCGTCGCCGTGCGGATCATCCACGCCTGCGGCATGGTCGACATCGCGGACGAGATCCAATTTTCCCGCGGTGCCGCGGCGGCGGGCATGGCGGCGCTGGCCGGCGGCGCGCCCATCCTCTGCGATTCCGCGATGGTGGCCGATGGCGTCACCCGCGCCCGTTTGCCCGCGCGCAACGAAGTCGTCTGCACCCTGCGCGAGCCGGAGATTCCCGCCCTGGCCGCGCGGCTCGGCACGACGCGTACGGCGGCGGCGATGGAGCTGTGGCGCCCGCATCTTTCCGGCGCCATCGTGGCGATCGGCAATGCCCCGACGGCGTTGTTCCGGCTGTTTGAAATGTTGGACGCCGGCGCGCCGCCGCCCGCTCTCGTCGTTGGCATTCCCGTCGGATTCGTCGGCGCCGTCGAATCCAAGGACGCGCTGATCGCCCGGATAAATCTGCCCTTCGTGACGGTGCGCGGGCGGCGCGGGGGCAGCGCCATGGTTGCCGCCGCCGTCAACGCGCTCGCGAGTGTCGCCGAATGAAGGACGCGGGATGACTCTAGGGCGCCTCTATGGCATCGGGCTTGGACCCGGCGATCCCGAATTGATGACGCTGAAGGCGGTCCGCTGTCTCCAGGCCGTGCCGGTCGTCGCCTTTTTCGCCAAGCGCGGCCGGCGCGGCCATGCCCGAACCATCGCGGACCACGCCATGCCCGCGAATTGCGAGGAAGTAGCGCTGGAATATCCCGTGACCACGGAAATCGCGTTGCAGGATCCAGCTTACGCCGCGAGCCTCGCGCCGTTTTACACCGAGGCCGCCGCCACGCTCGCGCGCCATCTGGCGGCGGGGCGGGATGTAGCTCTGCTCTGCGAGGGCGACCCATTGTTCTACGGCTCCTTCATGCATCTCTACGTCAGGCTGCGCGGCGCGTTCGCCGTCACCATCGTCCCCGGCATCAGCGGCATGTCCGGTTGCTGGAGCGCGGCCGGCCTGCCGATGAGCTGGGGCGACGATGTCGTCACCATCTTGCCCGGTACCCTGCCGGCTGCGGTGTTGGAGGCCAAACTCCGCGCCAGCGATGCCGCCGTGATCATGAAAATCGGCAGGAATTTCCCTAAAATCCGCGCGGCGGTGGAGGCGGCGGGGCTGATGGCGGATGCGGTCTATGTCGAGCGCGGCACGATGGAGGGCGAGACCGTGATGCCGCTGGCGGACAAGCACGATGGTGTTGCGCCATACTTTTCCATCATCCTGCTTCCCGGTCACGGCCGCAGGCCCTGATGCGCGGAATCAAGGGATGGTTCATCTCGTTCGCCTTCGTGATGTTCTGGTCGAGCGGCTTTATCGTCGCGCGGTTGGTGCGGCCCTATGCCGAACCGCTGAGCTTCGTCAGCCTGCGTTTTGCTTGTGCCGCCGCGCTGATGGCGCTGATCGCTTGGGCCGGGAATGCGCCCTGGCCGCGAACGTCGCGGGGCTGGTTCAACAATCTCGTCGCCGGCACCCTGATGGGCGGGGCCTATATCGGCGCCACGTTCTGGGCGGTCAAACATGGTTTGCCTCCCGCCATAGCGGCCTTGCTCTCGGGGCTTCAACCGCTGCTCACGGCGGCATTGGCGACGCCCTTGCTCGGCGAGCGCGTCGGCGCCCAGCGCTGGGCGGGCATCGTGCTCGGCTTCGCGGGCGCGCTGCTCGTGCTGGCGCCCAACTTGTCCGGCGTCAACACCGCGTTACCGCTCGGCGTCATCTTCGTGGGTCTGCTGGCGATGCTCGCGATCACGTTCGGCACAATCTGGCAGAAACGGACGGGCGGCGTGGTGGATTTGCGCAGCGGCGCGACGATCCAATTGCTTGGCGGCCTCATCGTCACCGTGCCTCTCGCGCTCGCGTTGGAACATGGCCATGTTCCGCTGATCCTGCCGGTCGTGGCAGGCCTCGCCTGGGCCGTGCTCGCGCTCGACATCGCGGCCGGGCTGTTGCTGCTGTCCCTCATCAAGCGCGGCGCGGTGGCCGCCGTCACCTCGCTGTTCTATCTCAGCCCGCCCGTGACCGCGCTAATGGCCTTCGGCCTGTTCGGAGAGAGTTTGGCTCCGATCCAATTCGCCGGTATGGCGCTCGCCGCGATCGGCGTCGCGATCGCCAGCCGGGGGTGAGTTATTTCAGCTTGGACCAATCGTACTGGTAAAGCTCGCATAACGGGGGCTTTTGCACAGGGGTCAAGGCGGTGAGAATATCCTGCGCGCCCGCGAGATGGCGTGGGTTCGCCGTATCGAAAATCTCGTCCGTCGCGGAGAGGATGATGCCTCCGCCCGTCAGCCGGTCGACAACGGCGGAGGCCGGCGGCACGACCTTGGGGGCGATGTCTGGCGGGATATACGTCATCCAGGCGAGATCGAACACGCCGTAGGGCTTCGGCAAATCGACCATGCTACTCGGATAGGCCCGGCCGAATTCGGCGTCGAAAGATTCGATGAGCGCGATGAAGACCTTTTTCCAGACCCCATGGTTGACGATGGAGGGATCTGGCTTGTCGACCCATGAGGACTGAAAAACAATGTGCCGGAACGAAAATTTGGCTCCCATGTGTCCCGAAATATTGACGGCGGTAGGACTATCTTCCATGGAATTCAATAAAAAAAAGTGATAGCCGCTCGAGGGTTCGGGCTCGCCATCGTCGTTCCTGGAAACCCGCGCTTCGACGGCGGAGACGAAATCATGCCGGAGCGCGTTGAAATCCTCCGGTTCATCCGTCCCCCCAAGGATCCAGTTGGAAAATGCAGGGTGCAAGGGCTCAATCCGGTCGAGGAAGGTGAGATAGCGCGTGGCGATCTGCGACGGCGTATCGCGCCTGATATTCCAATAGGCACCTAGGGTTTGAAGCTCAGGAATGGGGATCAGCATAATTTTTGGAGTCCTCTCGCCCATGGTGTTTCTGGCGGATAAGGCCATTGCGCATCGCCAGGATAGCCGAGATGCACGACCCTGACACGGTGGCTTTGCCGATATTTAGCTTCCTCGCATTCACGGCTCCGCGCGCCATTCAGTCTGAACAGCTCTCCCCATCACTCTCCCTCGTAAACCGCCACCTTCGCCGCCAACCGCGCCACCGCCGCGTGATATTCCTGCGCAAACCGTTCGATCCGCGCCGCCGCGGGCACAATCGCATCTACGCTGGCGATGCCTTGGCCCGATCCCCAGATGTCGCGCCAGGCCTTGGCGCTGCTGCTGCCGGCGAAATTCATCTTGGACGGATCGGCTTCGGGCAAAGCATCGGGATCGAGCCCGGCGTTGACGATGGACTTGCGGAGATAATTGCCGTGAATGCCAGTGAAAAGGTTGGAATTGACGATGTCCGCCGACGTGCCCTCGACGATGGCCTGCTTGTAATCTTGCGCCGCGCGGGCTTCCTCCGTCGCGATGAAGGGGGAGCCGATATAGGCGAAATCGGCACCGGCCGCCTGAGCGGCGAGGATAGCCGCGCCATTGGCGATCGCGCCCGAGAGCGCCAGCGGGCCATCGAACCATTGCCGGATTTCCTGGATCAAGGCGAAGGGCGAGAGCCGCCCGGCATGGCCGCCGGCGCCGGCCGCCACGGCAACCAGGCCATCCGCGCCCTTCTCGATGGCTTTGCGCGCGAATTTGTCGGTGATCACATCGTGGAAGACGGTGCCGCCGTAGCTGTGGATGGCCTGGTTGACCTCGACCACCGCGCCGAGCGAGGTGATGACGATGGGCACGCGGTGGCGGACGCAGAGTTCGACATCGTGCATCAGCCGTTCGTTGGATTTATGCACGATCTGATTCACCGCGAAGGGCGCGCTGAGCCGGTCGGGATATTTGGCATCGTGCTCGCCGAGTTCCCCTTGGATGCGGCGCAGCCATTCGTCGAGCACCTCGGCCGGGCGCGCGTTCAAGGCGGGAAAGGCGCCGACGATCCCCGCTTTGCATTGCGCGATCACCAGCTCCGGCCCCGAGAGAATGAACAGCGGCGCCCCGATGACCGGAAGCCGCAGGCGGCCCTTAAGGGTTGCTTCAAGAGTCATGCGGCAAGATCCTCTGGTTCGATCGGGTTTCTTTCATCTCGATAGAAGCGTTATTTCGCGGCGCCTAAACCCGGACGAAGGAGAGAGGCCGCGCCCTCTTGCGGATGCCTCACGATTTGGTATGTAGGTTACCGCATACGTCAAGGCACGCTCTTTTTTGGCCAGCCGCCGCGCGCGGCCGGCCCCGGGGGAGCCCTGGCGAGCCGAGGGCGCCGGCAAGCCCGGTTCTTAAGACAGGGAGGTCAGGGATGCGGGAAGAGCGGATGCTTTTCCGGGATCGAAGCGGGAGAGAGGCGCGAGGCGCCCGCTCCACGCTCGCGGCTCCGCTTGGAACCTCCACCGGCCTTTGGCCAAAGCGGGCAGCATGACGAATCAAACCGGCCTGAATCTCGGGGAATGCGCGGTCCAAGACATTTGGGCCAATTCGGCGCGCCAATTCTCCCAACGCCCCGCCATCGATTTCATGGGCCGCCGTTGGACCTATGGCGAGGCCGATGCCTTGGTCGATCGCACCGCCGCGGGCCTTCAGGCCTTGGGTGTCGTGAAGGGCGACCGTGTCGGCCTATGCTTGCCGAATACGCCTTATTCCGTGTTTTTCTTCTTCGCGATCCTCAAGATCGGCGGGACCGTCGTCAATTACAATCCGCTCTACGTGGCGCGCGAACTCGATCATCTGATCCGCGACTCCGGAACCACGGTCATCGTCACGATCGATATCGAAGAAATTTACGGCAAGCTGAACTCCGTCGCGAAAGCGGCGGGCGTGCGCAAGATGATCGTCTGCTCGCTCGGCGGCGCGCTGCCTGCGCTCAAATCCGTGATCTACAACGTGATGAGGTGGAACCATCGCGTCCGCAAGCTTCCCAACGACGGGTTCCATATTTGGTTCGAATCGCTGATCGCCGGCGGCGGAACGCTGAAGCCCGCGGCGGTCGATCCCACGAACGATATTGCCGTGCTGCAATATACCGGCGGGACGACGGGCACGCCGAAAGGCGCGATGCTGACGCATGCCAATGTCGTGGCCAATTGCGGCCAAATCGACGCCGTGGCGTCGGGCTTGCAGCCTGGCGTGACCCCCGGCGGCGAGCGCCTGCTTGCCGTGCTGCCGCTGTTCCATGTTTTCGCCATGACCTGCTGCATGAATTACGGTTTCATGATCGGGGCGGAAGTCGTTCTTCTGCCTCGCTTCGTGCTGCGCCAATGCATCAAAACCTTGGCGCGCCGGAAAATCACGATTTTCCATGCCGTCCCCACGATCTATTCCGCCATTGCGAAAGAGGCCCCGAAGACCCGGAGCGATCTCTCGTCGATCCGCTTGTGCATTTCGGGCGGCGCGCCGCTTCCCGCCGAAATCCGTCAATCCTTCGAACGCGTGACCGGCTGTTCGCTGATCGAGGGTTATGGCTTGACCGAGGCCTCGCCTGTCGTCGCCTGCAACCCGCCCAACACATCGGCGCGCGAAGGGGCCGTAGGCCTGCCGCTGAAAGACACGATCATCGAGCTGCGCGATCCCGAGACAGGCAAGCGGATCACCCGCGTAGCCGAAAAAGGCGAAATCCTGGTGCGCGGCCCGCAAGTGATGCGCGGCTATTGGAACAAGCCCGCCGAAACGGCGGCGGTCTTCGACGACGGCGCGCTCTGCACCGGCGATATCGGCTATCTCGATGCCGACGGGTATCTCTATGTCGTCGACCGGATCAAGGACGTCATCCTCTGCGGTGGCTTCAATGTCTATCCTCGGGTGATCGAGGATGCGCTCTATCAGCATCCGGCGGTCGCGGAGGCGATCGTGATCGGAATTCCCGACGAATATCGCGGCCAGGTGCCCAAGGCTTTCGTCGTCTTGCGCAACGGCATGACGGCAACGCCCGAGGCGCTTCAAACCTTTCTCGAGGATTATGTCTCGAAAATCGAGCGGCCGAAAACAATCGAGATCCGGACCGTGCTTCCGAAAACCTTTGTCGGCAAACTCTCCCGCAAGGAATTGGTCGAGGAAGAAGCGGGAAAGCCGGGAGCAGCCGCGAAATGATCCGCCAAGGCAAAAAGCCGGATTTAAAACCATCGGCCCCGGCCGCGCCGGAGCGCGAGCCGCAAGATTATGTCCTGCCGGAGGTTGCGCCAGGCCGCAAGACCAAACGCGACGGGCAGGCTCTGGGAGAGGACGATCGCTTTCTGACGGTCACGGAAATCGCCAAGGAGTTGGGGATTACGGCGCGTGCCTTGCGTTTTTATGAAGACAAAAATCTGATTTCTCCGCGCCGTGTCGCCAATACGCGGGTCTATACGAATCGCGAACGGGCCCGGATGATTCTCATCCTGCGCGGCAAAAGGCTGGGGTTTAGCCTTCGCGAAATCAAGGATTATCTCGATCTTTACGATGCCGATCCCACCCGGATCACGCAAACCAAAGCCTTGCTGAAGAAGATCGAGACCAGAACGAAACAACTCGAGGAACAACGCGTCGCGGTCGACCAGGCCCTGAAGGGATTGAAGCAGCTCGAAAACGACGCTCTCGCCGTCCTCGAATGGGCGGAACGCCGCGGCACCGGAGAGAAGCCGGGGCCAGGATCCGGTAAGACACGTCACAATTCCCTTCAGAGCGTCGCCACGGTTTCGGCCACGCCCACCGTCGATCATCAGGAGCCCAAACTATGACAAACGCCGTTATCGCGGGTTATGCTCGCTCGCCGTTCACGCTCGCGAAAAAGGGCGGATTAGCCAAGGTGCGCCCCGACGATCTCATGGCCGAAGTGGTGCGGGCGCTTGTCGCGCGCACCGGTGTCAAGCCCGAGGATATCGAAGATCTGCTGCTCGGCTGCGCGTTTCCGGAAGGCGAGCAAGGCCTCAATCTGGCCCGCCTCGTGGCCTTGAACGCCGATTTGCCGCTGTCGGTCAGCGGCGCCACGATCAACCGCTTCTGTGGTTCGTCCATGACGGCCATCCATGTCGCGGCGGGCTCGATCCTACTTGGCGCGGGGGAGGTTTTCATCGCCGCCGGTGTCGAGAGCATGACGCGCGTGCCGCTCGGCGGCTTCAACCCGCTTCCCAATCCCGCTTTGAACGCCAGGCTTCCCGGCGCCTATCTCGGCATGGGCGACACGGCGGAGAATGTCGCGCGCCGTTGGGATATCAGCCGCGCCGCGCAAGAAGCGCTCGCGGTGCGCAGCCACAAGCTTGCCAAGCACGCCCAGGACGAAGGCCATTTCAGAGACGAAATCGTTCCGGTCAAAACCGGTAACGCGACCGTCGATCAAGATGGCTGCATCCGCGGCGACACGTCCCTCGAAGGATTGGCCGTGCTCAAGACCGCGTTCGACGCCGAAGGCTCGGTGACGGCCGGCACGTCGTCGCCCTTGACCGACGGCGCCTCGGCGGTTCTCGTGACCAGCGAAGCTTACGCGAAAGAGCACGGTCTCGTGCCGCTGGCCCGGATCGTCGCCGTCGCCGTCGCGGGCTGCGCGCCCGATGTCATGGGCATCGGCCCCGTCGCCGCCACGCGCAAGGCCCTGAAGCGCGCCGGTCTCACCATCGATCAAATCGATATCGTCGAACTCAACGAGGCTTTCGCGGCGCAGGCCCTGGCTTGCATCGCCGATCTCGGCATCCGCGAGGAGACGCTGAATATCGACGGGGGCGCGATCGCGCTCGGTCATCCGCTCGGCGCCACCGGCGCCCGCATCGTGGGCAAGGCGGCGAGCCTGTTGAAGCGTGAAGGCGCCCGTTACGCCCTTGCAACGCAATGCATTGGCGGCGGCCAAGGCATCGCCACGATTTTGGAGCGGATCTAATGAACGAAATTAGAAAAGTCGCCGTTATCGGCTCCGGCGTCATGGGCGCCGGGATCGCGGCCCAAGTCGCCAATGGCGGCGTGCCCGTGCTTCTGCTGGATATCGTGCCGAAAGAGGCGCAAGATTCCACCGATCCCGTCAAGCGCAATGCGGTTGCCGCGGGCGCCGTCGAACGGCTGAAAAAGGCCGATCCCGCGGCCTTCATGTCGGAAAAAGCCGCCAAGCTGGTCAGCATCGGCAATATCGACGACAATCTCGCGGAGATCGCCGGTTGCGACTGGATCGTCGAAGTCGTCATCGAACGTCTCGACATCAAGCAATCGCTCTATCACAGGATCGAAGCGGCGCGGAAACCCCGCACGCCGGTGTCGTCCAATACCTCGACCATTCCTCTCGCCAATCTGATCGAAGGCTTGCCCGAGAGTTTCAAGAGAGACTTCCTCGTCACGCATTTCTTCAATCCGCCGCGCTACATGCGGCTGTTGGAGATCGTCACGGGCGAACAGACCGACCCGGCCATCTCCGCAAAAGTCGTGCAATTCTGCGATTACGTACTCGGCAAGAGCATCGTCGATTGTAAGGACAGCCCTGGTTTTATCGCCAACCGTCTCGGCGTTTACTGGATGCAGACCGCGGTGATGGAAGCCATCGACGGCGGCCTGACCGTCGAGGAAGTCGATGCCATCATGGGCCGTCCGTTCGGCATTCCCAAGACCGGCGTGTTCGGCCTCATCGATTTGGTCGGCCTAGATCTGATGCCGCATATTACGGCGAGCATGAGCGCGACGTTGCCGGAGAGCGATCCGTTCCACGCCACCGTGCGCGAACAACCCTTGGTCACGAAGATGATCGCGGAGGGTTACACCGGGCGCAAAGGCAAGGGCGGGTTCTATCGCCTCGAGCGTGGCGAGGGGGGCCGCAAGGACAAGCAAGCCATCGATCTCACCACCGGCGAATACCGGGCGGTGCGCAAGGGCGATCTGCCGGAACTCGCGGATGCGGATAAGCGGCCGCTGAAATTTCTGCAATCGGACACGAAGGGCGGCCGTTATGCCGCGCGCGTCATCTCCCGCGTGCTCGCCTATGCCGCGAACCTCGTGCCGGAAGCCGCCGACGAGATTACCGCGATCGACGACGCCATGCGGCTCGGCTATAATTGGAAACTCGGGCCGTTCCAACTCATCGACAAGATTGGCGTGGAATGGCTGAAGGCGCAGCTCGAGACCGAAGGCATTCCCGTTCCGGCCTTGGTCGCCAACGCGGGGGCCAAGACATTCTACCGCGTCGAGGACGGCAAACGGCAATATCTCGGCCGGGACGGCGTCTATCGCGATCTCGTCCGCCCCGAAGGCGTGATCATGCTGGAGGACATCAAGCTGGTCTCCAAACCAGTTCTGAAGTCAAGCTCGGCTTCGGTTTGGGATATCGGCGACGGCGTGCTGTGCTTCGAATTCACCAGCAAGAGCAATTCGCTCGACCAATCCATCATGAATCTTTTGGAGAAAACCGTCAGGACGGTGAAGGAGCGGTATAAAGCGCTCGTCATCTATAACGAGGGCACGAATTTCTCCGTCGGGGCCAATATTGGGGTCGCGCTGTTTGCCGCCAATATCGCGGCTTGGAGCGAGATCGAGACGATGATCTCAAGCGGGCAGGCGATCTACAAGCAGTTGAAATACGCGCCTTTCCCGGTCGTCTCGGCGCCGGCCGGCATGGCGCTCGGCGGCGGCTGCGAAATTCTGCTGCACAGCGATGCCATCCAGGCCCATGCCGAAACTTACGCCGGCTTGGTCGAGGTTGGCGTCGGCCTGATTCCGGGCTGGGGCGGGTGCAAGGAAATGCTCAACCGGTGGAAGACGCTGGGCGGTCTGCCCAACGGTCCGATGCCCGCGACGATCAAGGTTTTCGAAATGATCAGCACGGCGGCGGTCTCGAAATCCGCGGCACTCGCAAAGGAAATGCTGATCCTGCGCAAGGACGACGGCATCACCATGAACCGCACCCGTCTTCTCGCCGATGCCAAGGCGAAGGCCCTGTCGCTGGTGGAAGGCTATCAACCGCCGAAGCCGTACGAGCCGATCAACCTGCCGGGCGCGGCCGGCAAGGCCGGCTTGGATTCGGCGGTCGCCTCGTTCCACAAGCGCAAGCTCGCGACGGATTACGACGTGACGGTCTCGGGCGCGCTCGCCGAAATTCTCACCGGCGGCGCGGCCGATCCAACCGATCCCGTCAGCGAGGACGATCTTCTCAAGCTCGAAAGACGGGCGTTCCTGCGTTTGATCAAGACGCCGGAAACGCTCGCGCGGATCGAGCATATTCTCGAAACGGGCAAGCCGCTCCGCAACTGAACCGCTTTATCCATATCTCCCCAAGGAGTAACGGCGATGCAAGTCTTTAAGGCGCCTTTGCGCGACATGCGTTTCGTGGTGCACGAACTCTACGATAGCGAGGAACTCAGCACGGCGCTCGGGTTCGAGGACGCGACCACCGATCTCATCGACACGATCCTCGAGGAAGCGGCGAAACTGTCGGAACAAGTTTTGTTCCCCCTCAATGCCTCCGGCGATCTCGAGGGCTGCCATTATGAAAACGGGGTGGTGCGCACGCCGAAGGGCTTCAAGGAGGCCTATAAACTATTCTGCGAAGGCGGCTGGACCTCGGTGGCGTCGGGGGAAGAATTTGGCGGTCAAGGGGTGCCGGAAAGTGTCGCCAAGCTGGTCGAGGAAATGACTTGCGCGGCCAATATGTCGTTTGGGCTCTATCCCGGCTTGACGCATGGCGCTTATATCGCGCTCGAGGCCTACGGCTCGCAGGCCCTGAAGGACACGTATCTCCCCAAGATGGCGGATGGCGCCTGGAGCGGCACCATGTGCCTCACCGAGCCGCATTGCGGCACCGATCTCGGTCTGCTGCGCACCCGCGCGGAACCGCAAGAGGATGGCAGCTATGCCGTCACGGGCTCGAAGATCTTCATCTCCGCCGGCGAGCACGATTTGACGGAAAACATCGTTCATCTCGTGCTTGCGCGCCTGCCCGGCGCGCCCAAGGGCGTCAAGGGCATCAGCCTGTTCCTCGTGCCGAAATTCGTGCCCACGCCCGAAGGCAAGCCCGGCCCGCGCAACGGCGTCAGTTGCGCCGGGATCGAACATAAGATGGGGATCAAGGCCTCGGCGACCTGCCAGATGAACTTCGACGAATCGAAGGGCTGGCTGGTCGGCGAAAAGAACAAGGGTATGCAGGCGATGTTCACGATGATGAACAGCGAACGCCTGTCCGTCGGGATCCAAGGCCTCGGCGTCGCCGAGGCCGCCTATCAAAGCGCCGTGTTCTACGCCAAGGACCGCTTGCAAGGCCGCTCGTTGTCGGGGACCAAACATCCCGAAAAATCCGCCGATCCGATCATCGTGCATCCCGATATCCGGCGCGGCTTGATGACCATGCGCGCCCAGATCGAAGGGTGCCGCGCCCTGGCGGGCTGGGTGGCCCGCGCGCTCGACCGCGCGGCCAAGTCTAGGGATCCGCGGGTGCGGCAAGAATCGGACGATTTCGCGCAATTGATGACGCCCATCGTCAAGGCGCTGTTCACGGATTTCGGCTTCGAAAACGCCAGCCGCTGCGTCCAGATCTACGGCGGGCACGGCTACATTCGCGACCATGGCGTCGAGCAATACGTCCGCGACGCCCGCATCGCGATGATCTACGAAGGCACCAACGGCATTCAGGCGCTCGACCTCGTCGGCCGCAAACTCCCCGCGCATGCCGGGCGCTATCTCCGCTCCTTCTTCCATCCGCTGGCCGAGTTTGTCGAAGCCAACAAGAACGATCCCGCCATCGGCGATTACGCCAAGAATCTCGGCGCGGCGCTGATCGCCTTGCAGATGGCGACGGGTCATGTCGCGCAAGAGGGCATGAAGGATCCGGAGGAAGCGGGCGCCGCGGCAACCGAATATCTCCGGCTGTTCGGCCTCGTCGCGCTCGGCTTCATGTGGGCGCGGATGGCCAAGATCGCCGCCGCGAAGTTGCCCACGGCCAACGGCGATGCCGGCTTCTATCAGGCCAAGCTGACGACGGCGAAGTTCTATTTCGACCGGATTCTGCCGGAAGTGGGCTCGCTGCTGGCGGCCATCAAATCTGGCAAGGCTTCGATGATGGCGCTGGACGAATCGGCGTTTTGAACGATCGGCGAGGGCCGAACGATCGAGAGGACGTCGAGGCGTCCTCTCTCGCTCCTTTTCCCGAAGGCCTTACTCCGGGACTCCGCGATCACGGGTTCACCCGGCGGCGGCGGTTTGGCAGCCCCCCTTGTTCCGCGATTTAATTACGCGCCTTAATCCCGCATCTTGGCCCTTGAGGCAATTGCCGGCCATGCGGCCATGGCTTATGAGACGAGCGACGGCCGGACGGACCGGACACGGAGCTTGGGATGAACATCGAGAAAATTAGGGTTGGCAGCAATCCTCCCGAAGACATCAACGTCATCATCGAGGTGCCGATTGGTGGCGAGCCGATCAAATACGAGATGGATAAGGACTCCGGCGCGCTTGTCGTCGACCGTTTCCTTTATACCTCCATGCGTTACCCCGGAAACTACGGTTTCATCCCGCATACGTTGTCGGACGATGGCGATCCCTGCGACGTCATCGTGTGCAACACCCGCGCGATCGTGCCGGGGGCCGTCATCAACTGCCGTCCGGTCGGCGTGCTCTTGATGGAAGACGAATCCGGCACCGACGAGAAAATCTTGGCCGTGCCTTCGCCGAAACTGACGCGGCGGTACGAGAAGATCCATGAATATACCGACCTGCCGGATATCACCGTGGAGCAGATCGAGCATTTTTTCGCGCATTACAAGGATTTGGAAAAGCCGAAATGGGTGAAGATCATCGGCTGGGGCGATTCCGCCAAGGCCAAGGCGATCATCCAGGAATCGATCGATCGCGCGAAGGCCGGCAAGGGCTGAGCCGGCGGAACCGAGCTGGCAGAGGGACTTTTGGCAGCCATCCGTGCCGCCCGAAGGCCCTCCGCAAACTCCCGCTTGTCGCCGCGGACCAAGTCGGCCGGAAGCATGTCCCACAAAAGTTGCGGACTTTCGTGATCGGGGAAATGCTATAACTTCTTGTAAAGAGGCGGAGTTCCTATCGCCTGGGTGAATCCGCCCGGGTGGAACGCGCTCTAATGGTAGCTTCCCGGCGCATCCCGGTCCCACCCGTTTTGGTTGGCGATCAGGTCGAAGAGTTCGCTCTTCCGCGCCTCGGCCGACTCACGCTGGGCCTGGAGTTCCTCCTTGGTCGATTTGTTCGCCCCCAGCCAAACGGTCCCCGCGATGATGGCCGTGATCGCCCCGAAGATCACCGTCGCCGTGCCGTAAGCCGTTGCGATGGTGAGCACGGCCCCCAGAGTCGCCAGGCCCATGAAGATCGCCGCGCGCGCGAGGATGATCGCTTGCTGGCAAGATTCGATCTTGGCCTCGAGATCCTCGAGCGCCGCGTCGATCCGGTCGAATTCGGCATTAAAATTGGCTGTTGGCGGCGCAATCACGCGTCACCGCCACAAAGAGACGAGGCATGGAGGCCGGCCTGGCCGCCGCGTCGCGATTCCGGCGTGATCGCCAGGTTCGCCGGGAAAACCACCTTGGAGCGTGTCCCGAAAAAGTTGCCGGCTTTTCTGATCGAGGACATGTCCTAACCCCATGGTAAGAGAGCGCTTGCCGCCTTGGCGAGCCCACCGGAGCGGCAAGCGCTCTGGGCTCCACTCTTGCGGCCTCGAGAATATTCTCGAGCAGTGTTGCAGCGCACGCATAGCAAGCCGCCTCCAGTCCGGCTAGACTATCTTATTGATGGGTATGTCACGGAAAAACTTCGTTTTGTTTTTTCAAGAGGTGCCTGCTTTTCGAAAAGAAGCGCTCGTCGCCCGGCGAAGCCGGCCAGGCCGACCGGCGTTTTGGGAAATCCTCGCTCGTGCCTTCCGCTGCCCGCCGTTTCGATGATCATGCCAAGGACGCCGCCGTTTTACTCGGCTGGTTCGGCATGACGATTCTGATGATTGGCGCCCCCCTGATGGGCGTGCTGTCGCGCCGCGCCCTTTTCATTCTTCTTCCGATTGGCGCGGCATTGCTGTTTTCGGCTTTCGTCATGTCCATGCCGAAAATCGGGATTTCGGCCGTCAAGCGCGCGATCTCGTCGCCCCTCGGGCTTGCCGCTTTATTCCTAGGCGGATGGATGGGCCTGTCCTTACTGTGGACGCCGTTTCCAAGCATGGCCGGACCACGATATGCGGCGGCGGTCAGCGTCATCGCCATCACCGTGCTCATCATCGTTTATTTGCCGGAGCGCCGCGCCCGACCGTCGCTTTATCTCCTGCCCGCGGGTCTCGTCGTGACGGGGGCTTTGACGCTGGGGATGAGCCTGTTCGGGCCGGCCTCGTTTCGCGGCGGGTCGGAATTCGATTCCTCGCTGCTCGAGCGCTCGGTTTTGACGCTCGTTCTCTTGGTGTGGCCGGCCTTGGGGGCGCTTGGTGTTTTCGCGCGTTGGACGCTCGCCACGGTGCTCGTCAGCCTCATTGCGCTGGTGATCGTGCTGACCTCCGCGCAGATCGCCCTGGCGGCTTTCGCCCTTGCCGCCGTCACCTTCGCGGCCGGCGCCGGCAATCCCAAGCGCGTCGCTAAAATCGCGGCCGCCGCCGCCGGTATCTTGATTCTCGTGGCGCCCTTGCTGCCCTTCGTCTTGGCGCCGCTGGCCCTTTCGACCGGCATGACGGGGCGGAGCACCGTTGCGGCCATGACCGATTGGCGCGATCTCGTCACGGCCGACGGATGGCGTCTCGTCACAGGTCATGGGTTCGATACGGCCCGGCGCGGGGTCGTTTACGGCTATCTCCCCGCGCATACGCCGCGTACGATCCTGTTCGAGGTCTGGTACGAGCTGGGGCTCCTCGGCGCGGCCGGTCTCGCGGCGGTCTTCGTTTTGGGACTGACCGCGGTGGGCAATACGGCGGCGAATGTCGCGCCGGCCCTTTTGGCGGGAATTGCCGCGACCGGCACGATCGTCATTGCCGGTGTCGCCACCGGACAACTCTGGTTCCTCATCATGACAGGCCTGGAGGCTGTCGCCTTTGGCTTGCTCGCCCGCTCGTCCCGAACCGGGCAGCGGCCGGTCGCCACGACCCTTATGGCAGCCTCCGCGCCGGAGAAACCCAGCGGATCGCGCATCTTGCCCCGGATTTGATCGAAATCCACTTGCGGCCTTGGGCGAAGCGGTTTTAACATCAGCCCATGGTCGCGACTCTGATCAACATCCGCAACGCACGGGAGTCCGATGCCCAGGGCATCGCCGACGTCCACGATGCGGCTTGGCGGGATGCCTATCGCGGGATCATCCCTGGGCGGGAACTCGAGAAAATGATCGCCCGGCGGGGACCGCAGTGGTGGCATCTGGCTATCGTCCGTAAATCCCGCCTGGTGGTTTTGGACTTCGACGAGACGATCGGCGGCTATGCGAGCTATGGCCGCAACCGCGTCCCCTCGATGCCCTACGGCGCGGAGATTTTCGAACTTTATATCGCTCCCGAGTTTCAAGGGCTGGGGTTCGGCCGCCGCTTGTTCGAAGCGGCCCGGCACGATTTGAACGATCACGGCTATAGCAGCGTGATCGTTTGGGCGCTGGCGGACAACGAGCGCGCCATTGCCTTCTACGAGCGCCTTGGCGGGCGGCTCGTGCGCGAAGCGCAGGAAAGATTCGGGCCGGAGATGCGCACCCGCGTGGCTTTCGCCTTCGAGTAGAGGGATTGGCATCCGCTCCGGCGCTGATTTGGAAATTTATTCTTTATCAGTGACTTAAGGGAGAAAAGCGTCTCAGCGGCTTTTCGCCTGCGGACGGCTGCCCTATAATCGCCTTCCGCCCTAGAGCGCGTTCCGCTTTGGTGGGCTCACCAAAGCGATAAGAACTCGCTCTCTTTTTATGAGGTTAGAGCATGTCCTCGATCGAAAAAGTCTGCAACTTTTTCGGGACATGCTCTAGGGGAGGCATTCCGATGAAACGCCGCGCTCTCATGACTTATGCCGGGGCTCTTGCCGCGGCCGCCGTTTTTCCGCGGATTGTCCGGGCCGCAACTCTCCCCACGGAAATCCGGATCGGCTATCAAAAGAGCGGTGTCCTCGCCATTGCGAAACAGCAAAGGCTGATCGAAAGCCGTTACGCCCCCAAGAATATCGCCGTGCGCTGGGTCGAATTTCCCTATGGTCCGCCGTTGATGGAGGCCTTGGGCGCCGGGCGTTTGGATTACGGTTATACCGGCAATGCCCCGCCGATTTTCGCCCAGGCGGCGAAGGCCTCGTTTCTCTATGTCGCGGCTTTTCCCGCCCATGGCGGCAACGTGGGGCTTGTCGTGCGGGCGGATTCGCCCATCAAGCTTGGCGGACCTCAAGGGCAAGACGGTGGGTGTCGCGCGGGGATCGAGCGGTCATGATCTCCTAGTCGCCGCCGTCGAGAGTGCCAATTTAAATTATAGCGAGATCAACCCGGTCTATCTTGCCCCGGCCGATGGCGCTTCGGCTTTTTCGCGCGGCGCTATCGATGCCTGGTCGATCTGGGATCCGTTCCTGGCCATTGCCGAATCCGCGCAGCCGGTGCGCCGTTTGCAAGTCGCCGATCGGGCCGCTTTTCAAAACGCCTTCTTTCTCGCCAACCGCGATTTTACCCAAAAATACCCCGATGTCGTGGCGGCCATCAACGACGATGTGGCGAAAGCGGCGGCCTATGCGCGGGATCATCTCGACGAGGCCGCGGTGCTCTTCGCGAAGGACACCGGCGTCAATCTCGACGTCGAAAAGACGGTGGTCGCGCGCACCGGCTTTCTGGTGACGCCCATCACCGGAGAGATCGTCGCGCAGCAACAAGGCGTCGCCGACCGGTTCGCCCGGATCAATCTCATCCCGGCGTCCGTCACGGTGGCCGATCTCGTTTGGAGATGGACGCCTGCGGGATGAAACGCGGGCCGCCGGGCGGTTAACGAAGCGTGAATCCAACCTCTTCATTTTAAAGCGAATGCGGAACGTTTTCCTCACGGGCAGCAGGTAAAGTCACTCCGCGGCGATCTTGCCGTGGGGCTGGCGCATGGTGTTTCCCTCATCCCTGAGCAATCCGGTTGGGCTTCTGCTGTTGGCGGCGGCGGGTCTGGCCTTGGCCGGTGCCGGCTTCATGCTGCGGGCCGTCATGGACCGTCCGGCAAAGCGCGCGTTCCAGGCCGAAAGCGAACGCCTTCACGATGAAATTTGGGAGCTGCGCGAGGCCGCCGCCGCGCGCACCCGCGCCGAGGCCGCCAATGAAGCGAAATCGCGATTTCTCGCCAATGTCAGCCATGAGATCCGCACGCCGCTGAACGGGATTCTCGGCATGGCGGAGCTTTTGGCGTCCACGCGGCTGGAGGCGGAGCAGGCCGCCTATGTCGCGGCCATCCGCAGCTCCGGCAGCGCGCTCGCCTCCTTGATCGACGAAATTCTCGATTTCGCCAAGATCGAGGCCGGGCATTTGGAACTCGCCTGCGAGCCTTTCGATCTCGTCGCCTTGGTCGAGGGCGTGGCCGAGCTTCTGGCCCCGCGCGCGCAGGACAAGAGCCTGGAAATCGCCAGCACCTTGGCGGCGGGCGTGCCGCGTCTTGTGATGGGCGATCCCGTGCGTTTGCGCCAAATCCTCCTCAATCTCGCGGGCAATGCGGTCAAATTCACGGGGGAAGGCGGCGTCGGCCTGCACGTGTGCCCGGTTCGCGATGACGTTTTGCGCTTCGACATCATGGATACCGGCCCCGGCGTGCCGGAGGAGCGGCGCGAGGCCATTTTCGAGGAATTCGAACAGGCTGGCCGTTCCATCGAGGACTTGCAGGGCGGGACGGGGCTCGGCCTTCCGATTTCCCGCAGGCTCGCGGAGCGGATGGGCGGCACGCTGGAACTCGTCCCCCACAAGGTTGCGCGTCTGGTGCTGCCGTGGGATCGAGGCGCCCTGTTCACGCTCGAATTGTCCTTGCCCGCCGCCCCCGGCGCGGTCGAGCCTTTACCGGCCCCCTCGCTGCGGGGCAAGCGCGCCCTGATTGCCGCCGCCTCCCCCTTCGAGGCTCCGTTTCTTGGCGAACGGCTGAAGGAGTCGGGCGCCGAGGTGGCGCTGGCGGGCGACGAGGCCGAGGCCCTGGCCTGGCTTGGCCAGAAAATCCCTTTCGATATCGTCTTGGTCGATTGCGCTCTGGGCGAGGCCGTGACCCGCGCCATCGGCGAGGCCGCGCGGACGGCGGGCGCCAGCCAGCGCTTGCTTCTCTTCTCCCCCTTCGAACGCCGGGCCTTTGGCCAAACCCATGCCACGGGCTTTGACGGATGGCTGGTGAAACCCGTTCGCCGCCAGTCGCTGTTCAACCGGCTCGATCCTTTCGCGCCCCCGCCGCCGCAGAATTTCGTGCCGGGCGGCGCGGACTCGGGCCTCCCGGCCGATCTCCTCCCGCCGGCCAGCGGGCTCAACGTCCTTCTCGCCGAGGACAATAGTATCAACGCCTTGCTCGCCACCCGCCACCTTCAGCGGCTTGGCGCTTGCGTGACCCATGCGCCCGACGGTCTCAGCGCCTTGGCGCTGGCGGAAGCCGCCATGGATTTGGCCGCGCCCTACGACACGATCGTGCTCGATATCCGCATGCCGGGTCTCGACGGGATCGAACTCGCCCGCCGCATCCGCCGGGCCGAACAGGCGCGCCAGACAGCCCCTGCCCGGTTGATCGCTTTGACCGCCGATACCCAAGACAAGGAGCGCCGCGCCGCGGCCCTGGCGGGGATCGACGAATTTCTGAGCAAGCCGGTGAGTTTCGCGCAGCTCGAACAGGTCATGGCGGGCGCCTTGGACTCTCGCCCGATTGCCGCGTCTGCCTAATCCGCTTTAATTAGCGCTTGCAACGGACCGGTGATTCGCGCGTTAGCTCTTCGAGAGATAATAGCGCGTTCCCATAAGGACTTTCCGTCAATGCCCTCGAAGCTCGATCAATTGAAAACCATGACGGTGGTGGTTGCCGATACCGGCGACATGGACACGATCCGCGCCTTCGAGCCTATCGACGCCACCACCAATCCCTCGCTCATCCTGAAAGCCGCGGGGATGCCGGCCTATGCCCGGTTTTTGGACGAGGCGATCGAATGGGCGCGCAGCCATCATCACGTCTCGAGCGAAATCGTCGACCGGCTCGCCGTCAGTTTCGGGGTGGAACTCGCCACGATCGTGCCCGGCCGCGTCTCGACCGAGGTCGATGCCGATCTCTCTTTCGATACCGAGGGGACCGTCGCCAAGGCGCGCGCGATTATCGCGGATTATGCCAACCGGGGGATCGATCAATCCCGCGTCCTCATCAAGATCGCGGGCACCTGGGAAGGGATCCGCGCCGTCGAAATCCTGCAAAAGGAGGGGATCGACTGCAATGTCACGCTGATCTTCTGCCTGGCCCAGGCGATCGCCGCGGCGGACGCCGGCGCCTTTCTCATCTCGCCCTTCGTCGGCCGCATCATGGATTGGCACAAGGACAAGGAGGGCAAGACTTTTTCGCCTGAGACCGATCCCGGCGTGCTCTCCGTGCGTCAAATCTATGCCTATTACAAAGCCTACGGCATCAAGACGACCGTCATGGGCGCGTCGTTCCGCAATATTGGCGAGATCGAAGCCTTGGCCGGCTGCGACCAATTGACCATTTCGCCGGCGCTGTTGAAGGAACTCGCGGAGACCCAAGGCAGCCTTCCGCGCAAACTCGATCCCGAAAAAGCCGCCGCGCTTGCCCCGGCCAAAATCGAGATGAACGAAAAAACCTTCCGCCTCATGCTCAACATGGACGCGATGGCGACCGAAAAGCTCGCCGACGGAATCCGGCAGTTTTCCCGCGATCTCCAGTCGCTGCGCGAATTGGTGTCGAACCGGCTGCAAGAGGCGGCTTGAGGGGGGCTAAGCGGTGTCCCTGAGATGAAAGGCCGCGATCTCCTCCTCTCCCCCTTGTGGGGAGAGGCTGGGAGTGGGGGTCCGTGCCGTGCTTTATTCGTCGAAGCAGATGGGGAGAACCCCCATCCCTAACCCTTCCCCACAAGGGGGAAGGGAATGACGCTCCGGTGTATTCCATAAAAGTTCCGGATTTGCGTGATGAAGCAAACACCCTACCCCTCCACCCCATCCTCCTTCCAATCAAACGCCCGCCGCACGGCCTTGTCCCAGGACTTGAGCAGCGCCTGGCGGGCGTCGTCCGCCATATCGGGCTGCCAGCGGATTCCGACCCGCCAGTTCGCCTTGATCTCGTCCGTGTCGCGCCAATAGCCCATGGCGAGGCCCGCGGCATAGGCGGCTCCTAATGCCGTCGTCTCCGTCATCTCCGGCCGCAGCACCGGCAGATCGAGAATGCCGGCCTGGAATTGCATCAGAAAATCGTTTTGGGACATACCGCCATCGCAGCGCAGCTCGGTGATCGCAATGCCGGAATCCTTCGCCATGGCCTGCAGGACGTCGCGGGTCTGATAGGCGGTGGATTCGAGCGCCGCGCGGGCGATATGGCCTTTGTTGGCGAAGCGCGTGAGCCCCGCGATGATGCCGCGCGCGCTCTCGTTCCAATGCGGTGCGTAAAGTCCGGAAAAGGCGGGCACGAAATAAACGTCGCCATTGTCGTTCACGCTTCGCGCGAGCGCCTCGATCTCCGCGCTCTCCCGGATCAGCCCGAGATTATCACGCAGCCATTGCACCAGCGCACCCGTAATGGCGATGGAGCCTTCCAGGGCATAGACGGGTTTTTGGCCGCCGCGTTGATAGGCCAGCGTCGTGATCAGCCCGGCTTTCGAGGCGACCGGCGTTTCGCCCGTGTTCATCAGCACGAAGCACCCCGTGCCGTAAGTGTTCTTGGCGTCGCCGGGTTGAAAGCAAGCCTGACCGAATAATGCCGCCTGCTGATCGCCGAGAATGCCGGCGATGGGCACGCCTCCGAAGGGATCGCGGATCTCGCCGTGGATCGCGCTCGACGGGCGGATCTCGGGCAGAACCTCGCGCGGAATATCGAAGGCCCGCAGCATGCTCTCGTCCCAATCCAGGGTCTCGATATTCATCAGTTGCGTCCGGCTCGCATTGGTGACGTCGGTGACGTGCCGGCCGCCCTCCTTGCCGCCCGTCAAATTCCAAAACAGCCAGCTGTCGATGGTGCCGAACAGAATGTCCCCGGACGCCGCTCGGGCCCGCGCGCCCGCCACATTGTCGAGCAGCCAGGTGAGTTTCAGCCCGGAGAAATAGCTGGCGAGCGGCAGGCCGGTGATGGCGCGAAACCGGTCCCCGCCGCCATCCCGCGCGAAAGCCGCCGCGAGCGGACCGGTCCGCGTATCTTGCCACACCAGCGCATTGTGCAAGGGCATGCCGGTATGCCGGTCCCAGATCAACGTGGTTTCGCGCTGGTTGGCGATGCCAATCGTCGCGAGATCGCGCGGCGCCAGCCCGGCATTCGCGAGAGCTTCCTGCATCACCAGCCGCGTATTTCGCCAGATCTCGTTGGCATCATGCTCGACATGGCCGGGCGCCGGAAAGATCTGCCGGTGATCGCGCTGGGCCATCGCTTTGATGTGGCCCCGCTTGTCGAAAATAATGAAGCGGGTGGACGTCGTGCCCTGGTCGATCGCGCCGGCGTAACCGCCCATGGGTCTTCTCCCAAACTTTTATGAGTTCATGCTACCAGATTGCGCCTTTCGAGATAGAGGCTCAACCGGTTCGCTTGTTCCGTCGTGAGGCGCAGGCCGAGCTTCGAGCGGCGCCACAAAATATCTTGGGCCGTGCGCGCCCATTCGTGTTCGATGAGATAATCGGCCTCGGCTTTCGTCAAGCCGGCCCCGAAATTCTCGCCGAGATCGCCGAGGGATTTCGCCGCTCCCACGATCGTTTCCGCGCAAGTGCCGTAATCGCGCACGAGCCGTCTCGCCAGCCGCTCGGGGAGAAAGGCATGGCGATGGCGAAAAGCCGCGAAATAGCTCTCGAAATTCGCGCCGGGCATGTCGCCGCCGGGCAGCACCGTTTGCGCCGTCCAGGCGGGCGCGAGACGCGGCAGATAGGGCGCGAGTTTTTCCAGCGCATGTTCGGCCAGGCGCCGGTATGTCGTGATCTTTCCGCCAAAGACGGAAAGCACGGGAAGCGCGCCATCGTGGTCCGCGACATCGAGCACATAGTCGCGCGTGACGGCCGAGGCATTGGCGGCGGCATCGTCGAACAGCGGCCGTACCCCGGAATAGCTCCAGACGACATCGGCCGGTGAGACCGGCGTCTTGAAGAAACGGTTGACGCTCTCGCAGAGATAGGCGGTTTCGTCCGGCGAAATGTGAACCGGACCCGGCGCGCCGTCATAGGCCACGTCGGTCGTGCCGATCAGAGTGTAATCGGTCTCGTAGGGGATCGCGAAGACGATTCTCTTGTCGGGATTTTGCAGGATATAGGCGTGCTCGCCGTCGAAGAGCCTCTTGGTGACGATGTGGCTGCCTTTGATGAGCCGGACGGCGGCTCGCGAATTCTGTCCCAAGGTCCGGCCAAGCGTCTCGCCGACCCACGGGCCCGCCGCATTGACCACGAAGGCCGCGCGGACGGTTTCGCTCCGGCCTGTCGCTTCGTCCCGGATCGCCGCCGACCAGGCGCCGCCGTCGCGGTGCGCCGATTGGACCAGGGTCCGGGTTCTGATAGTGGCGCCGCGCGCCCGCGCATCCATGGCATTCAGGACGACAAGCCGGCTGTCCTCGACCCAGCAGTCGGAATAGACGAAGCCCTTGGTCAGCCGGTCCTGCAACGGCGCGCCGAGGGGCGACCCCTTGAACCGCACGCTTTGCGATCCCGGCAAGGTCTGGAGCCGCGCGAGATGATCGTAGAGAAAAAGGCCCGCGCGCAGCATCCAGGCCGGGCGCAGCCCCTTGTCGTAGGGCAGCACGAACCGCAGCGGCCAAATGATGTGCGGCGCCATGCGGAGCAAACGCTCCCGCTCGGCCAAGGCCTCGTGGACCAGGCGAAATTCGTAATATTCGAGATAGCGGAGGCCGCCGTGGATCAGTTTGGTGGAGGCCGACGAGGTGAATTCCGCCAAGTCGCCTTTCTCGCAAAGGAGAACGCGAAGACCGCGCCCCGCCGCGTCGCGCGCAATCCCCACCCCATTGATCCCGCCGCCAATGACGAGAATGTCGTAGGTGGAGCTGTCCATGACACCCATCTCGCGTGTTTCCCAGCGGCAAGCGTAAGCCTATGTAGTTCGCAAATCCCTTAACGGAGCGCCCCCTCACCCCTCCCCGATCCAGCTCTCGCCCGACAGATCCTGGCGGGCCTTGTCGAGTTCTTCGGTGTAGCGGCGCAGCAGCGTGGCCTCGTCGAGAAAGCCCACCACGGTCTTGGCGGCATCGCCCGATGTCACGGCCAGAGCCTCGCTTTCGCTGGCCTCGAAGAGGCGCGCGGCCTCGCGGATGTTCATGCCGGGCGTCAGGGTGGTCTCTTTATCGCGCAGCAGCACCTGCAGCGGCTGCGCGCCTTGTCCGGTCTCGGTGGCGGCGCTATGGGCCTCCGCGATGGAGACCATGCCGACATAGCCCCCATCCGGGCCTGTCGCCACGACCCAATAGCCCGAACTCAGGGGGTGCGCGCCGGTAAAATCGGCGATGGTCATGGCGGCGGGAACGGTTTCGACTTGGGCGCGCATCAACCGCTGGACCGTCAGGCCCCTGATCCAGCCGACATCCTGGCCGCTTTTGATCGATTCCCCGCGCAGATGCAGGCGCCAGGTCGCGAAGGAATAGCCAAAGCTCCGGCGCACGATGAAGGAAACCAGCGTCGCGGCGGCGAGAATGAGAATGCTGAACTGGAAATCCCCGGTCGTTTCCAGCGCTAGGAAACTCATGGTTAAGGGCCCGCCGATGACAGCGGCCGAAAGCGCGGCCATGCCGGTAATGGCGCAAGTGGTATCGTCCAGCGGGAGGCTTGGAGCAAACATCAGGATCAGGCCGAAGAAGATTTTTCCGGTGAGCGCGCCGAGGTAAAGCGAGGCGAAGAACAGGCCGCCGCGAAAGCCGCTGCCGATGGAAAGAGCCGAGGCCAGCGTTTTAAGGCAAAGGGCCGTGGCCAGCACGGCGAGGGGCGGGGGCACGCCATGGAGCAATTCCGTCAGCGCGCCGTGCCCGGCGGACAGGACGTGGGGCGTCAAGAGAGCCATGGCGCCGAGCGCCAATCCGCCCATCGCGGGCTGGAGAAAAGCGGGCAAGCGGCTGCGCTTGAAGAGATCCTCGACCACGGTCACGAGACGCATGATGGCGATGCCGAGGGCCGCGCAAATCAGCGCGAGAACCAACACGGCCGCGATGACGCCGCCTTGCAGGGTCACGCTCGAGGCGATTTGGCCGATAAAGCTTTCACCCATGCCAAATTGCTGGGCGACCAGCCGCCCCGCGATCGCGGCCGCGATCACCGGGGCCAGCCCAAACGGCGTATAGCTGCCGATGATCAACTCGAACGCATAGAAGGCGCCCGTCAGCGGGGCGCCAAAGGCGGCGGAGATCGCGCCCGCCGCTCCCGCGCCGACAAGCGTGCGCATATCCGCCCGGCGCAGCTTGAAAGCGGCTCCGAGGCGCGAGGCAAAGCCGGAGCCGAGCTGCGTATAGGCCGCCTCCAACCCCACCGATGCGCCGGACCCGTTCGATAAAAGCGTCTGTGCTGCAATCAAGAGGCTATCGGCGAGCGACATGCGGCCGCCGTGCAGCGCATTGGCCTCGATGGGATCGACGGGGCGCCGGGGCCGCCAACGCAGGAGGAGCCGGCTCGTCAACCCAAGCGTCAGCCCGCCAGCCAGGGGGATCAAAGCTTGCCAGGGCGAGTGAAGCGCGCTCAAGGCGCTGAGCGCGCCATCCACGCCGAGACCATAAAACCAAATATGGAGAAGCCGTGCCCCGTTCGAGAGCAAGATAGCACCGGCCCCGGCCCCGGCGCCCGCCAGGATGGAGAGCAGGATGAGACCCGCCTCGCCCTGCCGGATCAGCGCCCGCAGCCGGACGAGGACAAGACGCCAATTGCCAGGCTTCGCGAGCGACGCCGATGCCTGGGAGAGACTCACGGGACGCACCGCATGTTGGCGCCAGACCGTCCTGTAAAGTCGTGCACGTTTCCCTCGCCGGCTGGCGGGGCAAGCCCCCGCGAAGCTGAGATAGAAAATTGTTCTATAAAATCAAAGCCGCGTTTAAGGTCTAACCGCGCCCTCTGTATAATGCGTCGTGAAATTTTGGCACGGATTTTTCTTTGTCCGCGCAAGGTTCTTTCGCCTTTGGTCTGGTCGCGACCGTCTTGCGAAGACTGCCGTCTTGTGAAGGCTGGCGTCTTGCCAAGAATGCTGCACCGCCGTACCAGAGGGGAAAGGCGCGTCCCCTGGATTGGACGGAGCTCGAAACCTGGATCAGGTGCGATGAACAAAATCTTTCCCGACGCCGTCTCCGCGCTCAAGGATGTTCTCGAGGACGGCATGACCGTCATGAGCGGCGGCTTCGGCCTGTGCGGCACGCCGCAAGTCTTGATCGATGCGGTGTATGAGCTCGGCGTGAAGGATCTGACCGTGATTTCCAACAACGCCGGCGTGGATGGCGCCGGTCTCGGTATTTTGTTGGAAACGCGGCAAATCAAGAAAATGGTCTCGTCTTATGTCGGCGAGAATAAATTGTTCGAGAAACAATATCTTTCGGGCGAGCTCGAGCTCGAGTTCAATCCGCAGGGCACGCTCGCCGAACGGATCCGCGCCGGCGGGGCGGGCATCCCGGCTTTTTTCACCAAGACGGGCGTCGGCACGATCATCGCCGACGGCAAGGATCTCCGCGATTTCGACGGCGAGACCTATGTGATGGAGCGCTGGTTGCGCGCCGATGTCGGCCTCATCCATGCCTGGAAAGCGGACAGGGAAGGCAATCTGGTCTTCCGCAAAACCGCCCGCAACTTCAATCCGATGATGGCCACGGCATCGAAAGTCACGGTGGTTCAGGTCGAGCATCTCGTCGAGACCGGCGAGATCGAGCCCGACGCGGTCCATACGCCCGGTATTTTCGTGCAACGCATCGTTCATGTGCCCGGCGTCGCCAAGCCGATCGAAAAGCGCACGACCAGACCCAAAGCAGCCTGAGGAAACGCCATGCCCTGGACCCGAGACCAGATGGCGGCCCGCGCCGCCCAAGAACTCCGCGATGGATTTTACGTCAATCTCGGCATCGGCATTCCGACGCTGGTGTCGAATTTCATTCCCGAGGGCATGCATGTGCAGCTGCAAAGCGAAAACGGCATGCTCGGGATGGGGCCTTTCCCCTTCGAGGGGGAGGAAGATGCCGATTTGATCAATGCGGGCAAGCAGACCGTCACCGAACTGCCGTCCACGAGCTACTTCTCCTCCGCCGATAGTTTCGCGATGATCCGTGGCGGCCATATCGATCTTGCCATTCTCGGCGCGATGGAAGTGGCGGAAAACGGCGATCTCGCGAATTGGATGATCCCCGGCAAAATGGTCAAGGGCATGGGCGGCGCGATGGACCTCGTCGCCGGCGTCAAGCGCGTCGTGGTGGTGATGGAACATACCGCCAAGGGCGAGCCGAAGCTGCTCCATCGCTGCACGCTTCCCCTCACCGGCTCCGCCGTGATCGACATGGTCATCACCGATCTCGGCATGTTCGAGATCGACAAGCACGGCAAGGGCGGCATGGTGCTGAGGGAACTCGCCGATGGCGTGAGCCTCGACGAGATCAAGGCGAAGACGCAGGCCACCTATACGGTCGCGCCGGAGTTGGCGGCGAAAGCGGCTTAGAGTGCGTTCCGCTTTGGTGGAATCACCAAAGCGATAAGAACTCGCTCTCTTACCAAAGAGTTAGAGCATGTCCTCGATCGAAAAAGTCTGCAACTTTTTCGGGACATGCTCTAGGCCACCGCGATCGCCAAAGGGGGACGGGCGGCGGGCGCCTCGTCATTCCAGGACCTCGCGCTGCCTATTCCGGCATGCTCCGCCATCCACGCATCTAAGGCTTCGTCCCTCATGGGACGGCCGAAATAGAACCCTTGGACCACGTGGCAGCCAAAGGCCCGGAGCAGAACGGCCTCTTCGGCGGTTTCGACTCCTTCAGCCAAAACATCGATCCCCAAGGAGCGCCCGATCCCGAGAATGGCCTTGACCAAGATTTGATCGCCGGGACGGTCCTTGAAACCCGTCACAAAACTCTGATCGATTTTGATCCTGTTGACCCGCATGGTGCGGAGATAAGCCAACGATGAGCATCCCATGCTGAAATCGTCGATTGCAAGCCGCACGTCCATGGCGGCCAAGACCGTCAGCGCCGCGATAATCGTTTGGCTGTCGGCCAGGGCTTCCTCGGTGATTTCCAATTCCAGCAGACGAGGATCGATCCCATGCGTGGCGATGCTGTGCCTGACCAAGTCCGGCACAGCATATTGATCGAGTTCGCGAGGGGAAACATTCACGGCAACCGTGACGTTTGAAAAACCGGCGTCGGTCAAGCCGCGGATTTTCCGGCAAGAATGATCGAGAACGAAGCCCGTCAATCGATCCAGCACCCGCGTGCGCAGAGCAGCGGCAACGATGAGCGGCGGCGCGATCCAGCCGTGGAAGGGATGGTTCCACCGGACCAGGGCTTCCAGCCCCACCAGACGTCCGGTCGCGGTTGCGATTTGCGGTTGGTACCAAACTTCCAATTCGCCATTGGCAAGGGCACCGGGGAGATCGTGGTCGAGATTCCTGGTCATCTTCGCCGCTTCGAGCAACGAGGAATCGACCTGGCGCCAGCAATTCCGTTCGGACGCCTTGGCCGCGTAAAGCGCAAGATCGGCATTGGCCAAGAGGTCTCCGCTGGTCCCGCCGTCGCCCGGGTAGGCCGCGATGCCAAGACTTATGCCAATATTGACGGCATGTTCGCCAATGAGAAACGGACCATTCACCTCCGCCAGGACGGCTTCCGCCATGGTCTCGATATCGTCGTTTCCAGCTTCGCCGGAGACTGGAGAAATCACCGCGAACTCATCGCCGCCTAGACGCGCCGCGACATACGTGCCGGAAAAAGCGCGGGGGAGGCGGCGGGCAACTTCCTTCAAAACGCTATCGCCGGCGCCATGCCCCAACGTATCGTTGACCGATTTAAAATCGTCGAGGTCGATCAAGAAGAGCAACAAGCGAGACTGCTCCTTGGCGGCACTGTCGAGCCATGCGTCCAATTGCCGGGAAAATGCGGCCCGGTTGGCGAGGCCGGTCAAGGAATCGTAATTGGCCAGTTGATACAGGCTCTTGACCGCCGCCTGGGTGGCGGCATGTTGTTTTTCGACGGATGCGGCGAGTTGAATGGCTTCCGCCGTCATGTTCACCCTGGCGATGAAAGCCAGTTGCAGACGCGCCGCCGTCACCAACAAAAACAGCAAATAAAGTAAGAGGTCAAAGCACATCATGGCATGATAAGTATTATTCATTTCTAGCATTTTATAGGCGACCGTCAAAACGATAGGAATATTAATGAGCATGGAAAGAGGCTTATAGGCGGCTCCCTGGACCACCGCGCCGGACGTGACGCCCACGAGAATGAGAATCAGCGGAATGGCGTTATCGATATTCGTGCCGAGGAAAAAAGCAGGGACGAAGGCAAAGCCGAAGCCGCTCAAAGCGCCACCAACGAGCGCTCTTTTGAGATAAAGGCGCGCCTTGCCGCCCGTTTTGTCTTTCTGGACCTGGTACGTTTTCGACAGAGTATAGCGGAAAAAATAGATCACCAGCATCGCGGCAAACCAGCCCAGCGAATGCAGCGGGACTTGCGCGTCAAAAGAAATACCGGCGGCTGAAGCGATGAGAAGCACACTCATGGGCAAGGCTTCTAATTGACCTTTGCTCAAAGTATCGGCTTGCTCGAGGGATAATTCGAGGCCGGGCACGGCCACGTCGTCGAATTCGTTTTTCGCAAGCATACTAAAACCCTAGGTTCGGCGACGTACCGTAAGATGCAAGCGTGCACGAAGCGTTAACATCCAAGCCGCGAAGAAAGCGAGATTGGAGGTTAAGTATATAATATTTTCGATATAATATTACTTCGTAATATATCGTTTCAATGAATGCTTTGCCTCAATCCCCCGCCAGCACCATGTCGTCGCGGTGGATCAATTCGGCCCGGCCTGGCGCGCCGAGCACGGTTTCGATCTCGTGGGATTTGCGCCCGATGATCTGGGCCGCCTTGTCGGCGCTATAGGCGATCAGGCCACGTCCGATCTCGCCGTCTTCCTCGAGGCGGATCAGCACGCAATCGCCGCGCTTGAACGGCCCCTCGATCCGCAGCACGCCCGCCGGCAACAGCGAATTGCCGGCTTGGATCGCGCGCGCGGCCCCCGCGTCGACATAGACCGTCCCGCGTGGCTCGATCGATCCCGCGATCCATTTTTTGCGCGCGGTGATGGGGTTGGAAGGCGAGAGAAACCAGGTGCAGGGCGCGCCGTCGCGCAGGCGCTGGATGGGATGCAGCACGCGTCCGTCGGCGATCACCATATGGGCGCCGCCGGTCGTCGCGATCTTCGCCGCCTCGATCTTGGTGCGCATGCCCCCGCGCGACAGGATCGACGCCGCGCCCCCGGCCATGGATTCGATCTCCGCCGTAATTCGCGGCACGACCGGGATCAGGCTCGCGTTGGGATCGCTGGCCGGCGGCGCGGTATAGAGCCCGGCGACATCGGACAGGAGAACGAGCAGATCGGCGCTGGCCATGGTGGCGATCCGGGCGGCGAGCCGGTCGTTGTCTCCGTAGCGGATTTCCGAGGTCGCGACGCTGTCGTTTTCGTTGAGGACGGGCACGGCTTTCAGCGCGAGCAGCCGGCCGATGGTGGCGCGGGCGTTGAGATAGCGCCGCCGCTCCTCCGTATCGCCATAGGTCACGAGAATTTGCCCCGCGATCATGCCGGCGTCGCCGAGCACTTCGGCCCAGGTGCGGGCGAGCGCGATCTGGCCCACGGCGGCGGCGGCCTGGCTGTCCTCGAGCTTGAGAGCGCCGCCGGGGAGCCCCAGCACGCGCCGCCCCAGCGCGACGGAGCCGGACGACACCACCAGCACCTCCGCGCCCCGCGCGCGCAAGGCCGCGATATCGGCCGCGACCGAGGCCAGCCAGTCGCGGCGCACGCTATCGCCGTCGATCAGCAGCGAGGAGCCGACCTTGATGACGACGCGATTGAAATTGGCGAGGCGAGGGGTGGCCTCGCCAGCTGTTGGCGATTGCGCGGGATCTAGGGCTGCCATGCCTCGACCTTCACTTTGGCCCCCTCGGCGGCCTTGCTCTCGTCGATAATTCCCATGATCGCGCGCAAAACCTCCGTCACCTTGGTGCGCGCGGCGGCCGAAACGCGCATCGGCGTATGGCCGCAAGCCCGGCGCAGCCGCTCCACCTGCTTTTTCAGATGTTCCGGGTCCACCGCATCGATCTTGGACAGGGCCACGATCTCGCGCTTTTCCGCGAGGCCGCCGCCATAGGCCGCGAGTTCGGCGCGGACGGTCTTGTAATCCTTGCCGGCGTGTTCGCCCGTCGCGTCGACGAGATGCAGGATCACCCGGCAGCGCTCGATATGGCCCAGGAACTGGTCGCCGAGGCCGATGCCCTCGTGCGCGCCCTCGATCAGGCCGGGAATATCGGCCAGCACGAATTCGCGCCCGTCGACCGCGGCGACCCCGAGCTGGGGATGCAAGGTCGTGAAGGGGTAGTCGCCGATCTTGGGCTTGGCCGCGGAGACCACCGACAAAAAGGTCGATTTGCCGGCGTTGGGCAGGCCGACGAGACCCGCGTCCGCGATCAGCTTCAGCCGCAGCCAGATCGTGCGCTCCTCGCCCTGCTCGCCGGGATTAGCGCGGCGCGGGGCCTGATTGGTCGAGGTCTTGAAATAAGCATTGCCGAAACCGCCATTGCCGCCCCGGCAGACGCGGATCGACTGGCCGGGCTCGGTCAGATCGGCGAAAGGCTCGTCCTCGTCCTCGTCGAAGAGTTGGGTGCCGACCGGCACTTTGAGGATCGCAGGCAAGCCTTTGGCGCCGGCCCGGTTCTTCCCCATGCCGTGCATGCCCGTCTTGCCCTTGAAGTGCTGCTGATAGCGGAAGTCGATCAAGGTGTTGAGACCCGCTACGCATTCCACAACGACGTCGCCGCCCCTGCCGCCATCGCCGCCATCGGGTCCGCCGAACTCGATGAACTTTTCCCGCCGGAACGAGATACTTCCCGCCCCGCCGTCACCGGAGCGGACATAGACTTTGGCGGTATCGAGGAATTGCATGGACGGGAAGCCTAGGGGTGCTGAACAGGTTTTCGGGGGATGAGGGTGTCATATAACGGAAGAGGGGAAAAATGCCAGCTTCGCGAAATTTTCGCGGCGCCTGTTGCCTCCTCCGGGGGCAACAGGACCGGTGTATATACAGCAATTGACGCAATTCGATCGAGGGACTAGTTCTACTGCGTCAGTTTTCGTTTTAGGGCCGGGCTGTCATTCCGGGGCGAGCCGGAGGCGAGAGACCGGAACCCATGACAACGTGGCTGATCGAGGAACACAAAAGATCCGGCTGCGGCACGGTTCTGCTTCTTACGGCATCCGCGTTTTCCTGGGTTCCGGGCTCGCCTCCGGCGCCCCGGAATGACAGCGCGGCCCTTGGGAGAGATTCGTGACCCAGCGGAACTAATGTGACACTCGTCATCTCCCGAGGAGCCGGACGGCCATGCCGCTCACGCGTGTTTTCAAATCTGGCAACAGCCAAGCGGTGCGCATTCCCGCCGAATTGGCTTATGCCGACATGAGTCTCGACCTGACGATCACGCGTTCGGGCGACGTCATCACGATTTTCCCCGCGCGCCAAAGCCTGAAAGACGCGGTGGCGATTTTGCGCGATCTGCCGAAGCCGGGGAACGTGGAAGTGCGAGAGGCCATCGAGGTGCCCGATCGCGAGCGGATCTGACGTTTGGCCTATCTACTCGATACCAATATCGCCATCCACGCCCGCGACGGCACGGATTGCGTCTTGGACAAACTTGCCGAGCATGACGGCGCGGTGCTGCTCTCGGCGCTGAGCTTCGCCGAACTTCAGCGCGGCATCTATAAAAACCCGGCTTACATGGCGTTGCGGCAGGTGCGTTTGGAGGTGTTGATCCGGTACATCCCCCTCCTACCCTTCGACGCGACCGCCGCCGAGGTTTATGGGCAGATCATCGCCCGGTGTGGATGGATCAAGGGCCGCGATTTCGACCGGATGATCGCCGCGCATGCCATCAGTACGGGATCGATCTTGGTCACGGACAACGAGGCGGATTTTCGGGATATTCCGGGTCTGTCCCTCGAGAATTGGACGGTTGGAGGATGAAGGAGAGCCGCCGCCGGCGACACCAGCGCGAATAGGAGCCTTTGTTCGAAATTCTCTTACGCCGTTTTTGCAAAACAATCGCAATTGAAGCGTATAGATTCCGGTTCTTAGCATTGGAGGTTCACAGGTGTCCGAAATTTCCGCATTAGATCAGATCGTTAATGAAGTCCGCGCGGCCGCCAAGGAAATTGGCGCGCTCGTCATCGAGTCGGCGCTTGCCGGGGATCGGGACACCTTTCCCTCGGCATCCGTCGAGGCCGCGGATTTTCCGGCTCTCATCCGGCATCTTCGCCCCCGCCTGGTCTATCTCGTTTCGGCGGAATTCGATGCCGGCGACGATCTGCTCGACGCGGTCGAAGAGGAAGACGAGAGCCTCCTCGAACTCCCCGCCGTCAAGACGGTCGTGTCCAAATGGCGCGCGCGCGATGGGCAAACGAGCCGGGTCGCTCTCGCCGTCATGAGCGACGGCGTCATTCACGACATTGTCGAGGATGCCGATTGGCTCGCGGAGTTTGAAAGCGAGGCCGAAGATCTCATGGAGGAGATCGAAAAGGCTCTCGAAGCGCGCGATCACGGCTAAAAGCGCTGAAAGGGCGCGTACCGGGCCTCTTGGCTCCGGCGCGGCCCGGCTTGACGATTACGCGCCCGGGGATGTCATCGCCGTCTTCCGGGCGCGCCAAAGCCTAAAAGAGGCCTTGGCGATTTCGAGCGGATGACCCCATCCGGCCCAGGCCTCGACATCATTAGCCCTCGCTTAACACAATTGCCTTATTTTCCCGGCGATGGTGGATCAGACGAGGAATGGGAATAGGATGCTTGCGATCGCGAAACGATTCCTGCGATCGGGGTCCGGCCGCGCGTTCCTGCTGCATCTGGCACTCTGCGCCATGCTTTCGGCCGCGGTCGGGGGCGGGTTTTATTATTCCAGCTTGAATTGGTTCGTCGCGCATAAAAGCGAGGAGAAAATCACCGCGCTCCGGCTCGTCGACGCCTTCGTGACCAACTATTCCGCGCTTCGATCGCAGTTCGCGGCAGACGCCCCGGTTCCCTCGACGTTTCGTGCCCATTCCATCGAAGGCTTCAACAAGCAGCTCGGCGCCGACGATGTTTTCCGCTTGCGCTGGGTCGGCCGTCCCGGCCGCGAAATCGCAACCGGGCCGGCGGACGCCTCGATGGCGAAGACGATCGAGGCTTTCGCCACCGAGACCAATCCGAGATCGAAGTCCGAGTTCCTGACCACCGATGGTCAAGTGATGTTCCGGACGGTCTATCCGTCATTCGCGCATGAGCAGAGCTGCGTCGTCTGCCACAACAAAATGCAGCCGGGCGCGCAATGGCACCTCGACGACCTCATGGGCGCCTTCGTCATCGACGTGCCGGCTTCACCCTTCCTGCGTGCGATCTGGATGGAGAGCGCCGGGTTGGGCCTCGGCCTGTTCATCGCGCTCGGGATCGCCGGCCTTATCATTTCGCGGCAGCATTTCCGGCAAATTGCGGAGCGTGAGGTGGCTGCGACCGAAATCGGAGACGCGCGCCAGCTCGCGGCGCAGATCGCCCATATGGCGCGGCATGACTCGCTGACGCAATTGCCCAATCGCGTCGCATTCTCCGAGCATATGACGTCGGTCCTCGCGCGGGCCCGCGAAACGGGCGAGAGCTTCGCCGTCCTCTGCGTCGACCTCGACCGCTTCAAGGAGGTCAACGACGTTTTCGGACACCCGGCCGGCGATGCTCTGTTGCGCGCGGTCTCCGAGCGGCTGCAAACGGCGGCCGGGGGCGCCATCCTGACGCGGATTGGGGGCGATGAATTCACGCTGATCTCGACCGGCGGCCAGCAGACAGCGGAAGCGTTGGCCGGCCGGTTGCACGCGTCGGTCGCCACCAGCCTCGATGCCGCGGGCCAGCAGATGCGCACCAGCCTCAGCATCGGCATCGCGATATACCCGGACAACGGCTCCGGCGAGACGACCCTGATCGCCAACGCGGATGCCGCGCTCTACCGGGCCAAGGCGGATGGGCGCGGCAGAACCCGGTTCTTCGATGCCGAATTGGACATGCGGTTGCGCGACCGACGTGAGTTGCAACATGAAATGAGCCTGGGCCTTTCGCGCGGTGAGTTTATCCTCCATTACCAGCCGCAGACGCCGATCGACGGCGAATTCGCCGGAATGAAAGCCCTCATTCGCTGGAACAATCCAGCCCGCGGCATGATGTTGCCGGGAACGTTCATTTCGCTCGCCGAGGAGACCGGGCTAATCATTCCGATCGGCGAATGGGTTTTGCGCGAGGCCTGCCGCGAAGCAGCCTCATGGCTGCGTCCACTGCGCATTACCGTCAACCTTTCGCCGGCCCAGCTTCGTCATCGCGATCTTGTCGAGCTCGTCCTCTCGATCCTGAAGGAAACCGGCTTGCCGCCAGGCCGGCTCGAGCTCGAGATCACCGAGGGGCTTTTGGTGGAGGATTTTTCGCGCGCCGTGATGATCCTGCGGCGCCTCGAGGAGCACGGCGTGCGCATCGTCATGGACGATTCCGGAACGGGATATTCTTCCTGTCTAAGTTGCGGCCGTTTCCCGTCGACAAGATCGAGATCGATCATTCCCGCATAGCGAATGCGCCGGCCTTGCCCACGGCCTGAAATCGCCAGCGCATGCCGCGGCCTTCCTTTCCCAAACTTTTTTTAGACCCCCGCGAATAAACCGCCGCCCCGTCCAGTCTTGCATCTTGGGAACCAACTCCCGGGGAGCTGACCATGACGGACGGACAGGATCACGACACCGGCGGCCCCAACCGCCGCCATCTCTTGGAATGCATGGTTTGGGCGGACACCGGCCTGCTCTGGACGGTGAGCGGCGGGGTGCCAACCTCGAAGCTGATCGGCGGGGCCGCGCTCGCGGCGGAGTCCTCGAGCTTCAGCTTCCTGCAGATCAGCGACAGCCATATCGGCTTAAGGGCGAAAACGCGCTCGGCAACATGCGCGATGCCTGATAAAAAACGCTGTCATCTCCAGCGCAAGGGAGCTCATCATGGCGAAAGTCGCGGTTGTCTACCACAGTGGCTACTGTCACACGGCGAAACAGGCAAAGGCGGTCGAGGAAGGTGCCGGCTCCGTCGCGGGCGCCGAGGCTCTTCTCCTGCCCATCAGCGCGGAAGGCGAGCTGGCGGCGGGCGCTTGGGAGCTTCTTGCGAGTGCCGATGCCATTCTTTTCGGCTCGCCGACCTACATGGGCGGCGCCTCCTGGCAGTTCAAGAAATTCGCGGATGCCTCGTCAAAGCCCTGGTTTGGCCAAGTGTGGAAAGACAAGATCGCCGGCGGCTTCACCAATTCGGCCTCGATGAACGGCGATAAATTCAACACCATCACCTATTTCGTGACGCTGGCGATGCAGCACAGCATGGTTTGGGTTGGCACCGGCCTGCTGCCCGCCAACGCCAAAGCCAACAAGCATGGCGATATCAATTATGTCGCGGGCTTCACCGGCGCGCTGGCGACCTCGCCGTCGGATTCGTCGCCCGATGAATTTCCCAATGCGGGCGACCTTGAAACAGCCAAGCTCCTCGGCCGGCGCCTCGCGGAATTCGCGGTGAAGCTGCGGGGATAAGCCTGCCCCTCACCGCTCCGTCAGCTTCAGCTCGATCCGCCGGTTCTTGCGCATGGCTTCGTCGGTATCGCCCGGCTCCACCGGTTGATATTCGCCAAACCCGGCCGCGACCAGGCGATGGGGATCGACGCCTCTGCCGGCGAGATATTGCACAACCGCGATGGCGCGGGCGGCGGAGAGATCCCAGTTGGACGGATATTGCGTCGATTTGATCGGGCGTTGATCGGTATGGCCGTCGACGCGCAGCACCCAGGCGATTTCGGGCGGGATTTCGCGCTCCAGCGTGATGATCGCGGCGGCGAGTTGATCGAGTTCGGCATGGCCCGCCGGATTGATCGCGGCCTGGCCGGACTCGAACAGGACTTCGGATTGGAAGACGAAACGGTCGCCCGCGACCTTGATGCCGGGCTTGTCGCCCAAAATCTCGCGCAGGCGGCCAAAGAAATCGGAGCGGTAGCGCGCGAGTTCCTGGACCTTTTGCGCCAAGGCCACATTGAGACGCGAGCCGAGATCGGCGATCTTGGCTTGGGCCTCCTTATCCTTGCCCTCCGAGGCCGACAAAGCCTCCTCGATCGCCGCGAGCTGGCGGCGGAGCGCCGCGATCTGCTGGTTCAAAATATCGATCTGAGAGGCGGCGCGGGCCGAGATCTGCTTTTCCTGATCGAGCGCCGATTGCATGGCGGCGGCCTGTCCGCCCGCGCCCGCGGCCTGCGCATTGGAGGTATCGATCATGCCTTGCAGGCGCGCGCGTTCCTTTTGCGCGGATTCGAGTGTCACGGTCAGGGCGGCTAGGCTCGTTTGCGCCGCCTGCTTATTGGCGCGCTCCAACGCTAGCAGGGAGGTCAGTTCCTCCACCTGGCGGTTCAGTTTGGTCAGAGCGGTATCCTTGCCCGTGACCTCGCGGGCCAGGAAGAATTGCGCCAGCATGAAAACCGACAAGAGGAAAATGATCACCAGCAGCATGGTCGACAGGGCATCGACAAAGCCCGGCCAATAATTCAAGGCGCGTCCGGCGCGCCGCGCCCGGCCCAAGGCCATCAGTGGCGCTCCGGCGTGGACGCGAGGCGGCGCAGCAGAGCCTTGATTTCGGCATTCTGCTCGGCTTGGGCCTCGACCCAATCGCGGATCTGTTGCTGTTCGACGCGCATGTGCTGCACCAGCCCTTGAACGCCCTCGGCGAGATTGGCCAGAGCGGTGGTGTTGGCGCGCAGATCGACGGTGGCTTCGATCCGCGGCAGGGCTCCATGCGTGGGATCGAACGTCGTAGCGGTCAAGGCATCCTCGAGCTCGGTGTAAAACCGGTTCTGCGCCTGGCCGCCTTGCAAATCGAGAAACCCGAGGACCAGCGAGCCGGACAGACCGAAGAGCGAGGAGGTGAAGGAAATACTCATGCCGGCCAAAGGCGCGGCCAGGCCGTTTTTCAGATCGTCGAACATGACGCCGGCATCGGCGCCGGTCTGCATCGATTTGATCACCCCGCCAATGGATCCCACCGTTTCGATCAAGCCCCAAAATGTGCCGAGCAGGCCGAGAAAGATCAGCAGGCCCGTCAAATAGCGGGAGACTTCGCGGGATTCGTCGAGCCGCGTGCCGATGGAATCCAGAATGACCCGGAGCGTGACCGTCGAAATCGACGCGCCCGGCGGCTTATCCCCCAAAAGTGTGGCCATGGGCGCGAGCAGGATGGGCTGTTTGACATGGGAGGCCGTGCCCATCGGCAGCGCATTGACCCAGCGGACCTCGCGGAACAACTGCGCGACTTGCCGGATGCCGAGCAGGATCCCGACGAAGAGAACGCCGAAGATCAAGCCGTTGAGGCCGGGATTGGCCATGAAGGCCGTTCCGATTTTCTTATAGAGAATCAGGATGATGAAGGCGATCAGGATGAGAAAGAAGATGATTCTCACCAAAAAAATGCGAGGCGATGAGAGCCGGAAAGGATCGGTGTCGGCACTGGCCATGAACGCTCCCGCAAATTTCTTATATTACTTCCCGTATTCGCCAGCTTTGGCGGCCGGAAGCAAGCCCGATAAGCCGCCGCTAAATTGCGGCCTGACCGGCAAATGGCAAGCATTTTCGTGGGGGAGGTGCCAATGCGACAGCGAACATCAATTTCCCCCGGTTGAAAAAAGCCGCCGATGCTGTGATGGTTGCGGCCGCGCGGAGAACTCCAGCGCGTGACCTCGCCGAAGGAACGGCCGTGAAAGTTCAGTATATCACTTGCGCGAAATCGTCCTCGGTCGACAGCAAGACGAACCAGCTCAGTCTGTTTCATGTGCTCGACGAGATCGGCGCGCCGTCTTTTCCGCTGCACTTGCAGAGCGTTTGCATCGCCGCTCTGTTCGAGCGGGAGCCGGACGATGCCTTGGTCCAATCCTATTCCTTGGTGATCAAGCTGGACGGCGGTCTGCTCGCCTCGTTCACGATGACCATCGATTTCACCGGCGCGCGCCGCAACCGGAGCGTCAATACGATCCAAGGCCTGACCATCCCCGCCACCGGCGCGGTCACCATCGCGATCGTCCAAAAGGGGAAGATCTTGGCGGAATGGCGGGCGCTTGCGCTGCTGACCGGTGTGGCGGGCTCGCAATCGCACGCGGAAGCCCCGCCCGCGGCGGCGAGCGAGTCGATGCCTGTGGTAAAAACAGCGGCGATGTTGAACTGAACCGGCGTCGGGCTCTGGCCGGTCTTCAGTGACGAGACGCTTCCGTCCTTGCGAGCGCAGCGCAATCCATTCTCCGGCGCGTTACCCTGGATTGCTTCGCTTCGCTCGCAAGGACGGCGCTCGAGCGCCTTACGCGCCCTTCACCAAATTCAGCAACGCTGCCTGAATCGGTTCGTTGCCCGCGCAAACGGAGCCTTTGGTCAACATGTCTTGCCCGCCGTCGCAATCGGTGGTGAAGCCGCCGGCCTCCTTGACCATGACGAGGCCCGCCGCGATGTCCCAGGATTTGATGCCCCGTTCCCAATAGCCGTCGTAGCGACCGGCCGCGACATAGCACATGTCCAAGGCGGCCGCGCCGAGGCGGCGGACATTGGAGACCTTGCCCATCACGGCATTCAGCTCTTGGCTAAACTGGGCATGTCCGGCGCGTTTGCCGAGATGCGGGATGCCGCAGCCGATCAAAGCGTCCGGGAGCTTGTTGCGGCCGGAAACCCGTAGGCGCCGGTTGTTGAGATAGGCGCCCTGACCACGCTCGGCGACGAACATGTCGTCGACGGCGGGATTATAGACCACGCCCGCCACGATCTGCCCCTCGCGCGCCAAAGCGATCGAGACGCCGAAAATCGGGATGCCGTGGAGAAAATTGGTGGTGCCGTCGAGGGGATCGATATGCCAGGTATGGCTTTTATCCGTCCCTTCGATCTCGCCGCCCTCTTCCATGATGAAGCCATAGCCGGGCCGGGCCTTGGAGAGTTCCTCGAAGACGATCTTTTCGGCCTTTTGGTCGGCGATGGTGACGAAATCGCCGGGGCCCTTGACCGAGACTTGCAGATTCTCGACCTCGCCAAAGTCGCGCTTCAGGCCACGGCCCGCCTTCAAGGCGGCGGCCGTCATCACATTCATCAAAGCGGATCGGATCATCGGGGTCTCGGATCAGGCACAGGACAGAGGGAATTGGAGAGGTGGTGATGCACGCCCCGTCCGCTAATCGCAAGCCCTTGCTGCCGCGCGGCTGGCCCGGCGGCGGCTCTTAGTCTGTAAGAACTTGAAAAGGCTTATGAAATGAATCAAGAGAGATCTGCCGCAAAGATCTTGAGATCGTCGAGCGCGCAATGGGCCAACGCCCCTTCATGGGTCGCGCGGAGCGCCACGCGGGGCGCGGCGCCGCACAGAAACGCCTCTTGCCAGCGCGGGGCGCAGAGACACCAGCGGTCGCCGGCCTTCAATCCGGGAAAACCGTAAGCGGGCATGGGAGTCGAGAGATCGTTGCCTCGCGCTTTCGAGAAGGCCAGAAATTCGTCGCTCATCAGGGCGCAGACCGTGTGGCTGCCTGGATCTTGCCGGCCGGTATTGCAGCAACCATCCCGGAAAAACCCGGTCAGAGGCTGGGTGGAGCAGGATTCCAGCGGCTCGCCCAAGACGTTGCGCGCGCTCCGGCCGCCGCCGCCGCCATTCCCTGCTTCGTCCCTAAACATGGCGCGTTCTCCGGAGACAGGCTTTCAAACCACAGCATGCGGCGTGAGTGGACTGATTAAAACCCCCATCTTTAGAGTATGTCCCGAAAAAGTTGCGGACTTTTTCGATCGAGGGCATGCTCTCACTCCTGAGTAAGAGAGTATATCCCGGAAAAGCTGCGGGCTTTTCCGGTCGAGGGCATGCTCTAACCTCTTAAAAAGAGAGCGAGTTCCAGTCGTTTTGGTGAGTCCGCCAAAGCGGAGCGCGCTCTAGAACTCCTGCCAATCCTTGTCCGGCGCGGCCTTGACCTGAGACGTTGTCTTCATCGCGGGCCGGACGGATTTGGCGAGTTTCGCTTGGGCGGCATGAACCGGATTTTCGCGCGCGGCCGGGCGGGTGCCGCGGGTCTCGATCTGGAATTTGCCGACCATCGTGGAGAGATCTTGCGTCTCGCTTTTGAGGGCGTGGGCGGCGGCGGTCGATTCCTCCACCATGGCCGCGTTTTGCTGGACGACTTGGTCCATTTGCGCGACGGCGGTGTTGATCTCCGCGATGCCCGTGGCTTGTTCTTGGCTCGATGCCGAGATTTTGCGCACCAAGGCATCCATTTCCGCGACTTTGGCGATGATGTCCTTCAGGGCCAACCCGGTCTTGTCGACGAGCACGACGCCGCTATCGACTTGCACGGTCGAGGCGGAAATGAGCGATTTGATTTCCTTCGCGGCTTCGGCGGAACGCTGCGCCAGGGCGCGCACTTCCGAGGCGACCACGGCGAAGCCACGCCCGGCGTCTCCGGCCCGCGCGGCTTCGACACCGGCGTTGAGGGCCAGCAAGTTCGTCTGAAACGCGATCTCGTCGATCACGCCGATGATATTGCTGATTTGGTTCGAGGAGTCCTTGATCTTGCCCATGGCCTCTACGGCCTGCTGGACGATGGCGCCCGAGGTTTCCGCCGCGCCGCGCGTGGTGACGACGACCTTCGCCGCTTCCGCCGCGCCCGTCGCCATGCTCCGCACGGTATCGGTAATGATATTCAGCGCGGCCGCGGTTTCTTCCAGGCTCGCGGCTTGTTGCTCGGTGCGGCGGGAGAGATCGTCGGAGGCATGCGCGATCTGATCGGAGCCGGTGCTGATGCCGGTCGTCGCGGCGGCGATGGTGCGCAAAGCCTCCTGCAAACTATCCGCCGTGGCGTTGAAATCGGCGCGCAGCTTTTCGTATTCGGCGGAAAAGGCCTGGTTCAAACGGTTTGTGAGATCGCCTTTTGACAGCCGCTCGAGACCAGCCGCGATCGAGGCGACCACGGCTTCCTGCTGGCGCTGAATTTCGACGCGCGCGGCCTCGTTGGCGGCACGTTCCTGCTCGGCGCTGGCGCGCTGACGCGCGGCCTCGGCCTCGGAGTCCCGCAGTTTGAGACCATTGTTCTTGAAGATCTGCACGGCCTTGGCCATGGCGCCGATTTCGTCTTTATTGCTCAGAGCCGGGATTTCCCTCGCGAGATCGCCATTCGCGAGTTTCTCCATCGCATCGGTCATCGCTTTGACAGGTCCGCTAATGCCGCGGCCGATCACCCAGGCGGCGGCGATCCCGGCAAGGATGCCGCAGAGACTGATCAAGAGCATCCAAAAAGAGGACTGGTTCAGCGCCTGGTTTGCATTGCGGATATAGCCGTCGTTTTTTTCGTTTTCATGCTGAACCTGAACCTCGCTGGCGGCAATATATTTATCTTGCGCCGCGTTAACGGCGGCAATGGCTCGGCGATATTCGTCTGACGCGGGATCGGCGCCCTTGTTCTTGAGGCCGATGATTCCATCTTGGGCCTTGATGTTTTCCAAGGCCGCCTCATAGCTCGCCATCATCATTTTGCGTTCGGCTTCGCTTTTCGCGTTCGTGTCGACCGCAACGTGATTTTCCGTGAATTTTTGCAAGACCCGGTCACGATCCGCCAGGGCTTTCTTATCCCCCGTGGCGACATAATACCAAGCAAGGGCGCGCGCGCTTCTCAAGCTGAACATTTCGTCTTTGATCGCCCGGACGAACTCATTGGTCCGCTGCACGTCGGAAACCGCGCGATTGGTTTCGGCGCCGAACAGATTGGCCGTCCCGGCGATGCCGATCATCAAAACCATGACCACGGCGAAGCCGGCGGCAAGGCGCGTTCCAATCTTAAAATTCCGGAGATGCATGAAAACTTCTCAATTCGAGGCCGTGGTGCCTAAAAATATAGCGGTCACATGTGAATTTTTCGATAACGTCCTCAATGGGTTGTACTTGTGGCACTATAAAATAGCGCTCAACGATTGAGTAGCGATGGAGTCGCCGGACAATCTAACCTACTGTTGATTGATCTTAGATACGAGCACAACCAAAGCCCAAGCATGCGAACTTTGGATGCCATATATGAGCGATTAATTCAGGTCTCGTAACTCGGAAACAATGCGTCAAAAGCAACCGGAAACGAAAATATGAACTTGAACAGTCCGGTTTCCACAAAGACTGGACCTGGTATTTGATCTTCAGTTTCGTGTCCGCTGTTCCGCGGGCAGGCTTCCCATGGAATAGGCTTACCGGACCTCGATCAAATCCACCGGGCCGCCTTGGACCTCGTTGTCGAAGACGGCCACGACGAGGCGTCCGGTGCGCCAGGCCAAAGTGTCGAGGGCGGTGCGGCCGGGATAGAGCGGCGGCCCCTCCTCATGGGGACTATGCCCGTGGACGACATGACGGTGGCCATGCCCATCGGGAAAGCCGCTGGCGTAGCGCTTCGTCATCAGCACCTTTTCGTTTTGCGCCGCGAGCGGCAGAGCGGGATCGACGCCGGCGTGGACGAAAACGCGGTGCTGATCGACATAAAGAAAGGGCAAATTCTCGATCCAAGCGAGATCGCCGCCGGGCGAAATACCGGTGCCCTGATAGGAGGCGAGCGTCGCGTCGCCGCCGTTGCGGATCCACCAGGGCATGAGAGACGGGTCGCGCGCGGCTTGCGCCATCATGTCTTCGTGATTGCCCTTCAGGCAGGTCCAGATCACGCCCGCGGGCGGCCCGGCCCGGAGCCGCTGGAGAATCTGGAGGCTCTCGGGGCCGCGATCGATATAATCGCCGAGAAAGACCACGCGCGTCTTGTCGTCCGCGCCGGCATAGGCGCCGATCGCCTCCAGCGCCTTGGCGAGAAGATCGAAGCGGCCATGCAAATCGGCGACCGCGAATGTCAAATCCCTGGCCATCTCGTCCTATGTCCCGGCCCGCCGGGCCGTTGCAAATAGCCCGCTGCCGATCCGCTCTGGCAAAAGCTGGGCAAATTTGGGCGGGATTCCACCTTCTTTAATTTCTAACCACGTACTTTAATCTCTACCCACGCAACGCCGCGATCCGCGCCTTCACTTGGCGCAATTCCGGGACGGTGAGCGCCAGAAGAGCCGGGTCGTCGCCGTCTTGCGAATAACCCCGGTAGATTTTCGCGAGCCGGCGCAGGCCTTGAAGCTGTGTCTCGACATAAAGCGCGTCGAACCCCGGGCCTTCGAGCGCCGCCAGCCGCGCCAGGGCGGCCTCGCCCTCCGTGGCAATAGCGCGATCCGCGGCAATGGCTTGCGCGCCGGAAGTCCGCAAAATGCGGGGCAAGCCGGACAGGATCGTTTCCGCGCCTTCATCCACCGAAGCGCTGACGACGGCGGCACTGTCGAGCGGGTCCAGGCTGACACGCGTAGGGGCCGCCGCGGCATCGAGTTTGGCGCCGGCGCGCGCCTGGTCCCCGGCCTCCGCTTGCGCGAACCGGCGCAAGCGCCGTGCCGCGGCTTTGCTTTGCGCCAGGAGGCTGGCGCGTTCGAGGAACCAAACCGTGGGCCGCGCCTTGGCGAGCAAGCTCACCGTAAGCGCGGAGGGCGCCGGCGGCGCGCCATAGGCCGGCGAAATAATCGGCAGCGATTGCGCGGCGGCGGGCTGCAAAGCCCCAAACAGCACGCCAGCGAGGCTCGCGAAAAGACTTAAGCATTTGGTGAGTTTAGATAATTTCATCGATAGAGCCTTTCCCTAGGATCCGGGTTTCCGTTATTCCCGTCATTTTCCCGGCGCCGCTGGAGCCGCGTCCTTCGGCAGAAGGTCGAGGGGCGCTGGCGTGACCGGCGCGAGGCTGGGCGCCTGGGTGACAGGGGCATTCGCATCCTTACGCAAAGGATCTTGATGCGATGTATCTTGATGGGCCGCATCCGGAACCTTGGCGTCTTTCGCGGCCGTTTCCGGCACTTTCGCGGCGTTCAGCTTAATGCGTTCCGCCGCCTTTTTGGCAATTTCAGCGGCCTTCCGCGCCTCTTCCGCCGCTTTCTTGGCCGTTTCCTCGGCCTTTTTAGCGGTTTCCTCGGCTTTTCTGGCATTCTCCTCCGCGACACGCCCGGCGTATTCGGCCGTGAGCGCCAAGGACCGGGCCTGGGTGATTTGCGCGGCGCAGAAGCCGTGTTCGCTCTCGCCTTTATAATCGTGGCAGGTCATGTCCCGCTCGGCGGAAAACGCCGCCTGCTCGGCGATGATGGCCTTGACCGCCTCCTTGTCGTTCCCCGCCTGCCGCAGCAGAACCTTGAAATTGGCCCGCAAGGCGGCTTCGGCCTGAAGCCGCTCGCGCTCGAGCGTCTTGACCTGTTGGTCTGGGATCGAATCGCCAGGCGGGCCCCAGAGCCCGACCGGACTGACCCGGCAATCCGCGGCGGTAAAGTCGCAACTGGGACGGGGACTCGAGACCAGAACGGCGCCATCGAGAACATCGGCCGTGAAAGGGCAGGCCTCCAAGGCGAAGCTCCAGCGGACGGCGCCTTCGGGATGGCCGAGGAAAGCCGCCGCGACCGGTTGCTCCGCCTCGATATTCACCTCGCAATATTCGCCGGGCTTGGAGAGTCGCTCGCCCGGCAGGGTCAATCTCGACAGGACGATGTTTTTACCCGCCCGATTGAACCGCATCATCCCCTTGGAACCATCGAAGGTCAGGGTTTGCCCCAAGAGGGCGTCTTCCGGCGGCGGGGTCGCCGGGACCAGCTTGGCGGCCTCGGTTGCAGCGCGAGGCGGAGCCTTGCGCGCCTGGACGGGCGCCTTACGCGCCGCGCCGGGCAATTGGAGCTGCGCCGCCGCGCCGCTGGTGAAAGCGCACAAGAGAATCACGGCAAAAGCGTGCGTGTTTCTGGTCTCGGCCAAGATCATCCCCGAACCACGATCATTGCAACCACGCTTACCCGCGCCGCTCCGGTTCGAATCTCGAACCGCGAATGGCGCGATCATGCCCTCTCGAGAGCCGGCGGGGAAGGGTGATTGACATGTCCCGCCGAAAGACGTCCGGTTTTCCACGCGCCGGCGCCAGGAGCGATTGACCCGTCGACCCTGCTGGCTTTAACAGGGTGCACGGTCTAAAAACGAATTTTAAACCCGGTGCCATCGGCTTGCGCGCAAAAATGGCCCTCTTATATACGGACGGCCTTGCAGTCAGAAACGGCAATACCAATCTGAACCATATCGGGGACCGGGCGCGCCGACGTCCGCCCACAAGCTGGATCGCTACGGGGTCCGGCGGGTCTTGCGACACGAAAGGAATAAATGGAAATGGCTAAAGTCATAGGCATCGATCTCGGGACGACGAATTCTTGCGTCGCTGTCATGGAAGGCTCGGCCCCAAAGGTCATCGAGAATGCCGAGGGCGCCCGGACGACCCCTTCGATCGTCGCTTTTACCGATGACGGCGAGCGGCTGGTCGGCCAGCCCGCCAAGCGCCAAGGCGTCACCAATCCGGAACGGACCTTTTTCGCGATCAAGCGCCTGATTGGGCGCACGTTCGAAGATCCGATGACCAAGAAGGACATCGGCCTCGTTCCCTATAAGATTTCCAAGGCCAAGAACGGCGATGCCTGGGTCGAGGCCGACGGCAAATCTTATTCCCCCTCGCAGATTTCCGCCTTCATTCTGCAAAAGATGAAGGAAACCGCCGAGGCCCATCTCGGCCAGACCGTGACCCAAGCGGTCATCACCGTCCCCGCTTATTTCAACGACGCCCAGCGTCAGGCCACCAAGGACGCCGGCAAGATCGCCGGCCTCGAGGTGCTGCGCATTATCAACGAGCCGACGGCGGCGGCGCTCGCCTATGGCTTGGACAAGAAGGGCTCCGGCACGATCGCGGTCTATGATCTCGGCGGCGGCACGTTCGACGTCTCGATCCTCGAGATCGGCGACGGCGTGTTTGAGGTGAAGTCCACCAACGGCGACACGTTCCTCGGCGGCGAGGATTTCGACAACCGCTTGGTCGAATATCTCGCGGAAGAATTCCGCAAGGAAAACGGCATCGATCTCAAGAAGGACAAGCTGGCCCTCCAGCGCCTGAAGGAAGCGGCCGAGAAGGCCAAGATCGAGCTGTCCTCCGCCAGCCAGACCGAAATCAACCTGCCCTACATCACCGCCGACGCCACGGGTCCGAAGCATCTGACGCTGAAACTGACGCGGGCCAAGTTCGAGGCGCTGGTCGACGATCTCATCCAGAAGACCGTCGAGCCCTGCAAAAAGGCGTTGAAGGATGCCGGCCTGACCGCTGGCGAAATCAATGAAGTGGTGCTCGTCGGCGGCATGACCCGCATGCCGAAGGTGCAGGAAATCGTCAAATCCTTCTTCGGCAAGGAGCCCCACAAGGGCGTCAACCCCGATGAAGTCGTGGCCATCGGCGCCGCCGTCCAGGCCGGCGTGCTTCAGGGCGACGTCAAGGACGTGCTGCTCCTCGACGTCACGCCGCTCTCGCTCGGCATCGAGACGCTGGGCGGCGTGTTCACCCGCCTGATCGACCGCAATACGACGATCCCGACCAAGAAGAGCCAAGTGTTCTCGACGGCCGAGGACAATCAGACCGCAGTCACCATCCGGGTGTTCCAGGGCGAGCGCGAAATGGCGGTGGACAATAAAATCCTCGGCCAGTTCGACCTTGTCGGCCTGCCCTCGGCGCCGCGCGGCGTGCCGCAGATCGAAGTGACCTTCGATATCGACGCCAACGGCATCGTCAATGTGACCGCCAAGGACAAGGCGACCAACAAAGAGCAGCAGATCCGCATTCAGGCCTCGGGCGGCTTGAGCGACGCCGACATCAACAAGATGGTGAAGGACGCCGAGGAGCATGCCGCCGAGGATAAAGCGCGCCGCGAACTGGTCGACGCGAAGAACCATGGCGAGGCCATGATCCACTCGGCGGAAAAATCGCTGGTGGATTACGGGGAGAAGGTTCCCGCCGCCGACAAGAGCGCGATCGAAAGCGCCATTGCCGCGCTGAGGACCGCACTCGAAGGCGACGACGGCGAGACGATCAAGGCCAAGACGAGCGAGCTCGTTCAGGCTTCGATGAAACTCGGCGAAGCCATGTATAAAACGCATGGCGCTGAAGGCGCGGCGCCTGAGACGGCCGAGAAGGACGATGTTATCGACGCCGAATTCAAGGAAGTCGGTCCCGACGACCATAAGAAGTCGGCTTAATCGCTGAACACGAGGGGCCTGCGTCCGGCAGGCCCCTCTGGCTTTTGCGGCGGGGCGGGCCATGGCATGAGCATGGGCATGGGGAAACCGGAAATTTCCGCCGCGCCTTTGTTTTATTGTCCGTCACGCCCCTTTTATGGCACAATTTAGTTTTGGCGGAGTCCGGGCTGCGGTTTAGCGCCCCAACCTCCGGCGTTCCACGGTTTTCAAGTGTCTTGCGAGGCCTGGAAAGGCGGCGGGCGTGAATCAAATGGGCCAAGACCAAACCTGCGCGGGATGCGCGGGTTCGCGCGGGAATGAAGTCTGATGGCGAAGACGTGTTTTTACGAAGTTTTGGGCGTGTCCAAGACATGCACGGACAACGAAATGAAAGCGGCTTTCCGGAAGGCGGCGATGCAATATCATCCCGACCGCAACCCCGGTAACAACGATGCCGAACATAAGTTCAAGGAATTGAACGAAGCGTATCAAACGTTGTCGGATGCGCAAAAGCGCGCGGCCTATGACCGCTACGGCCATGCGGCCTTCGAGCAAAACGGCTTTGGCGGCGGCGGGGCGGACGGGTTCGGCGCGTCCATGTCCGATATTTTCGACGATCTGTTCGGCGATATGATGGGCCGGCGCGGCGGCCAAGGCGGGCGCCAGGGCGGCCCCGGCCGCGGGTCGGATCTGCGCTACAACATGGAAATCACGCTCGAGGAGGCCTTCAAGGGCAAGACCGCGAGCCTCAAGCTCCCCACCAGCGTCTCCTGCGAGCCGTGCAGTGGCAGCGGCGCGCGGCCGGGCGCCAAGCCCAAGATTTGCACCATGTGCGGCGGCCAAGGCCGGGTGCGGGCGCAACAGGGATTCTTCGCGATCGAGCGGACCTGCCCGCAATGCCAGGGCCGTGGCGACATGATCGACAATCCGTGCCCGAATTGCTCCGGCACCGGCCGGGTGACGCGCGAGCGCGCCCTTTCCGTCAATATTCCGCCGGGCGTCGAGGATGGCACCCGCATCCGTCTTGCCGGCGAGGGCGAGGCCGGAACGCGCGGCGGCCCGTCCGGCGATCTCTACATCTTCGTCTCGACCAAGCCGCATCCCTTCTTCCAGCGCGACGGGGCGGATTTGTTCTGCCGCGTGCCGATCTCCATGGTCCAGGCGGCCTTGGGGGACGAAATCCTGGTGCCCACCATCGATGGCGGCGAGGCCAAGGTGAAAATCGGCGAGGGCACGCAGTCGGGCAAGCAATTCAAGGTTCGCGGCAAAGGCATGCCCGTGCTGCGCTCGCGCGAGGTCGGCGATCTCCACATCCAAGCGACCGTGGAAACGCCGCAAAATCTGACCCGGCGCCAACGCGAACTCCTGGCCGAATTCCAAGCCGAGTCCTCGACGAAAACCCAGCCGGAAGCCTCGGGCTTTTTCGCCAAGATGAAAGACTTTTTCGAGAAGAATTTATAGGGAAAGCCGGGGCAATATTTTGCCGCGCGCAAGATTGTCTCGCGCTTGTGATAAACGGCCAAATATTCCCCTCCTTCCGTCGTCGAAGCGCGGTCTTGTTGGTTTTGCGTCCTGAAATGACCGGGAACCCTTGCAAATGATGACGGTTTCTTGACGTCAGCCATTTAATGGGCACATTAGAGACTGATCGAAGCGGTCCGGTGCATCGGGGTGCCGTGCCAGATATCGAATTCAATTGGGAGAAGGGTCCCGTTGTCCAAAGCGTCCGTTGCGGGCGCGCGGGCGCTGGAACTTTCGTCCCGATCCGGTCTTTCCCGCCTCGAGGTGCCAACGTTTGCGTAGTCATTCCCAGCGTCCGCCCCGAGGGTTGCTAACTCCCCGGTTCGAGGAGCGTCTCGCGGACGAGGCGCGTTTCATCAAAACCTGGTTCGACAATCCGATCCTGACCGGGGCGGTCTCGCCCTCCGGGCGGTTTCTCGCGCGCACCATGGCGCGCGCGGTCGATCCCTCGGGCACGGGCCCGATCATCGAATTGGGGCCGGGCACCGGTCCGATCACCCAGGCCATGCTCAGCCGGGGGGTCGAGGCCTCGCGGCTGGTGCTTGTCGAATTCGATGCCGCCTTCTGCCGGCTTTTACGCAAGAGGTTTCCCGGCGTGCAAGTGGTGCAGGCCGATGCCTATAATCTCCGGGAGAGCCTCGCTTCCGTGCTCACCGCGCCGGCCGCCGCGGTCGTCTCCAGTCTGCCGCTGCTCACCAAGCCGGAGGGCCAGCGCCTCGCTTTGCTCGAGGATGCCTTTGCCCTGATGGCGCCGGGCGGATCCTTCGTGCAATTCACATATGGCATGACCTCGCCGATCCCGCGCCGCGCCGCTGTGGATTTCGAGGCGGAGGTCTCCGCGCCGGTCTGGTTCAACCTTCCGCCCGCTCGCGTCTGGGTCTATCGCCGGACCGGGGCACAGGCGCGGACGCTCGAACTGGCGCCGGATGTCCATGCCCGCGAACCGCAAATGACCCTGGCCCGCACGAGCGACGGATTCCGACCGGTCCGGGATCAGAGGGGAAGCCTGTTCCACCGGGTCGCGGCCCGCGCCAAGCGGCAGCTCCCAAGACGCCTGCCGTGATCTCCGGGATTACCCCCGAGCTGCGAGACAAACTGATCGTCGCCCTGGATGTCCCCTCGCCGGAAGAAGCGAGCGATCTGGTGGCGCGGCTCGGCGACAGCGTCAGCTTTTACAAAATTGGGCTGGAACTCGCCTATGGCGGCGGCCTGCCGCTGGCGGAGCGCTTGGCTGGCGAGGGCAAAAAGGTCTTTCTCGACCTCAAACTGCATGACATTGCCACCACCGTCGAGCGGGCCGCGGCCCAGGTCGCGCGGCTCGGCGCGACATATCTGACGGTCCATGCCTTTCCCCAAACCATGGCGGCGGCGAAACAGGGGGTGCGCGATAGCGGACTTCTGATTCTCGGCGTGACCGTCATGACCTCTTACGACGATCAAGATCTCAAGGCGGCGGGTTACCTCTTCGGCGTCCGCCATCTCGTCGAACGCCGGGCCCTGCAGGCTCGCCAAGCGGGAATCGCCGGCTTGATTCTTTCAGCCGAAGAACTCCCCGCCATTCGCGAACTGGTCGGGCCAGACTTGCGGCTGGTGACGCCGGGCATCAGGCCGGCCGGCGCCGGAGCCGGGGACCAAAAGCGGGTGATGACTCCCGCCAATGCCCTCCGCGCGGGGGCCGATCACCTCGTGATCGGACGGCCGATCACACGTGCGGCCGATCCGCGCGCCGCCGCCGATGCAATTCTGGAAGAGATGGCGGGGGCATGAACCCCGACGGCGGACGCGCATAAGTCATCCGCCTGGCACGCCGGTGGACGGACACCGGATGATTTCCCGGACGGAAACCGCGTCCACCCCCGTCCTTTCTGAAAATTGCCAAAAAATCTCGCCCGTGATCCATCCCGCCGGCTTGCCGGCGAAAAACGTCCGCCAGTTGAAAGTGCCGCTTAAATAAGCGACCCTAGGCTCGATCACACGAGACGGCGCGGCGGCATCGGCCGGAGGAGAGACGATGAAGGACGTGACATCGCGCGGAGCGGTCTATTTCACGGTAGGCGCCCGGCGCTATTCCGCGACGGCGCGGACGCTTCACTGGCTCACGGCGGCGCTGATCTTCACGGTCGTGCCGCTCGGCTGGATCTTCGCCGAATTTAGGAAACCGGTGGGCGGCGCCGCGCTTTATGCCTCCCTTCACAAGACCCTGGGCCTGATCGTCTTGGCGCTGATTCTCGCCCGGCTGGTCTGGCGCCTCGCGCATCGACCGCCGGCGCTTCCGGTGCGGATGGCGGATTGGGAGAAGGCCACGGCCATCGCCAGCCATTGGCTGTTGTATTTCATCTTCATCGCGATGCCGGTCAGCGGCTACGTCGCCTCCGCCGGCGGCACGCATCCCATCAGTGTCCTGGGGTTCTTCGAGGTGCCGAAAATCCCGGTCAGCCATGCCGTGGGCGAAGCGGCCGAGGATATCCATGTCCTCGGCCAATTCGCCGTCTATCTCCTGGTGATTCTGCATATCGGGGCGACGGCCTGGCATTTCGCGGTGAGCCGGGACGCGATCCTCGATCGCATGCTGCCGCGCCAGATCAACGCGGACTGAGGACCATGCCCTACAATCTCATCATGCCCGCCGGCGGCCCGGCCCTGCGCGACGCGGCAACGCCGCTGGCCGTCAATTTCGGACCGGTGGCGGCCGATTACGGACGCTATCGCGCGGGCTTTCCGCAACGCTTCTTCAAGCGGCTGTTCGACGACGCCTGGGTGCGTCCGGGCGACCGCGTGCTCGATCTCGGCACCGGCACCGGCACGATCGCGCGCGGCCTCGCGCTACGCGGCTGCCAAGCCACGGGTCTCGATTTCGAGCAGAACCTCTTGACCGAAGCCATGCGGCTCGACCGCGAGGCCGCCACCGGCGTCACTTACGTCCAGGGCAAGGCCGAGGACACCGGCCTGCCCTCACGGAGTTTCGAGGTGGTGACGGCCGGCCAATGCTGGCATTGGTTCGACCGCCCCAAAGCGGTCGCCGAGGCCGCCCGCGTGCTGGTGCCGGGCGGACGGCTGATCATCGCCCATTTCGATTGGCTCGGAATGCGCGGCAATGTCGTGGCCATGACCGAGGCTCTGGTGGAGCGCTATAATCCGGACTGGCAGCTCGGCAACAATTCCGGCATCTACCCCGACTTTCTCGCCGATTTGTCGGAGGGCGGCTTCACGGGGCTCGAAACCTTCTCTTTCGACGTGGACGTCTCCTATACCCACGAAGCCTGGCGCGGCCGCACCCGCGCCAGCGCCGGCATTGGCGCATCGCTCCCGGCGGAGGAGGTCGCGCGGTTCGACGCCGAACTGGCCGAAGCGCTAAGGGAAGGCTGGCCGACCGAGCCGCTGGTGGTGCCGCACCGGGTGTGGGCGCTGAAGGGGGAATGGGCGGGGTGAGGGGGAGGGGTGGGGGTGCGCAGCGAGGATCGGCTAGAACTTTAATTGCCGCAGGTTCCAAATTGGGGTTCATGCGATTTTGACCACAGCGGTCGGTGAGGTGCGGACTATAAGAACAGATGAAAACCGACGTGCCACAGACATAGCAATATTGCGGGAGGCCAATGTCTTGGTTGTTTGTTCTTTTGTGTGAGCTATGACAATCCAATTAGCGGAGCGGCGAACATGTCTTTGCTCGATATTCTTTTAGACAAAATAACAGAAACGGACCTCAACAATCTCATTTCGACTGGTGTCCCAGAGTCCCCTACGATTGACTATAAGCGAGATACCTACGGAAACTCGGATAGAGGCAAGCACGATTTTCTCGCCGACGTATCGTCCTTTGCAAATACCAACGGCGGCGACATAGTTATCGGAATCGACGAAGCCAGCGGGTTGCCTATTGAGGTCAAACCATTCACAGGCGACATCGATGCCGAAGTTCTACGCCTCGAAAGCATCGCCCTTTCTGGTATCGAACCCCGACTGACCAATTTGCGCATTCGTTCGGTTCCCGTCATCGGCGGGCACGTCATCATAGTGCGAATACCGCGCAGCTTTGTCCCGCCACACCGGGTCATCGCGCAAAACAGCAGCCGATTTTACGCGCGAGCCGGGACAAGGAAGTACGAACCAAACGTCGACCAGCTACGCCATCTCTTTATAGATGCGCCTCACATGCTGGAGCGCATCCGGTCGTTTCAGGCGGATCGCCTTGTGAAGATCGCGGCTGGAGACACGCCGATTCCTCTTGGTCAGCTTGGGAAAGTGGTTCTTCACGTCATTCCCCTCCCCTCTTTCGCGGACGGGCGCATGGCCGATATTGTGTCCGAACTTGCGAAAGGAACTCACGTCCCGCTTCCGCTTGATGAGGTGGGTCTCCCCTCTCAAAACTCGGTGAATTTGGACGGATATTTGAATTACTCCGTTAGCGCGCCCAACACTCGCAAAGGCTATTCGCAGTTTTTTCGGAATGGAGCCATAGAAGGTGTCGGCGAGCTAAGAAGCGACGACAACGTAAATTCGCGTTTCATAACCAGAGACCTGACGAATCTTGTTGTGTCGCGGGTCCGACAATACCTTGACGTGTTGAAAGCCTATGATCTAGGCCTTCCGGTCTACATTTTCCTGTCTATTTGTAACGCCACTCGTGTCGTCTACCGATATGCTGATGCCTCTGGCATGGGGTGGCATGATAGCCCTCCCTTATCTCGCGAGATTGTCTCTTTGCCTGAAATCTACATCGATAACTTTGACGTTGACGTTATTGATGTAATGCGACCAGCCTTCACCACCCTTTGGAACGCGGTCGGTTTTTCGAGCTGTGACAGATACAACGACGTTCCGAAGTGGAAAGGCTCGAGTCCATATGCGCTATGGTGGCACTAGCATAGGGGCAATGCATTCCGCGCGATCCACGCCGTCGAGATCCATGCGGATATCTCAGCGATCCTCGCCTTTTTAAAAAGGCCGAAGATAGCCATCCCGGACCCCCTCAAGAAATCGCCGATCCAATGAGGAAAGCCCCGAACGTGCCGAGCGTCACGGCCGTTGCCTTGGCGACGTAAGGCGCGGCTCCGACGCGCGCGAGACCCGCGCCGCCCGCGATCCAAACGCCGCCGCTCGCGATCGCAAGGGCCACGATTGCCGCGAGATGACCTATCATGGTTGCAGGACCGGCTACGACGGGCGGCATCAGGCCGAAGGCGATGACGAGGCTCTTGGGGTTCAGCAAGGTGGTGATGAAAACGGTTCGCGCTCGCACGGGACCGTTTATATCAAAACGTTTCGCGCCGCCCCGCCAAAGCGACAGGGCGGTCCAAAACAGCCAGGCCGCGGCGGTGAATTTCAACGCGACGATCATCATCGGCTTATTTGCGAGAACCGGACCCGCGAGCAGCACCAGCGATCCCACGGCAAGGATGTAACCCGCCGCGACCGCCACCACGAGCGGCAGCGCCCGACGGCCGGCGAGTGCGCCGGCCGAGGCCAGCAGCGCGTTGGTCGGGCCAGGCGCCGCCAGCAACACGAGGGACGTCGCGGCAAATGTGACGGCGTCGAGCATTTTTTTCGCGATCCTGGATTTGTTGCCGGCGCGCAATCTCGACCCTAACGCCGCGGCGGCTGTTGTTTCGTTGGATTACAGTGACACTTTACTAAACCCCGAATCCGTGGTCACCGCGCGGCATCGCGCCGTGCCCGGCGGGGCGATAACGTCTGTCGCGAAATATCGTGTTCGAGCAGTTCGCGGATATAGCGCGTGTAGGGAATCCCCCGCGCCTTGGCTTTGTCTTTCACGGCGTCGAGCAGCGGTTGCGGCACGCGCATATTGATTTGCGCCGCCTTTTTCTCGAATTCGAAATGAACCGGTTTGAATTGCGAAAAGTCGTAATCCGACAAATCCGCTTCATCGACGAACTTTTCGGCTTCTTCATCGGACTTCAAAACCGGAAACGGCTTAAGATCCTTTGGAGCGCTCATCAACGTGATCCCGGCCGAATGCGAATATTCAGTGAGGACGCGCGGCGAGGACGCGGACCTACCCATTGATTGCTTGGCTGACCCTCGCTCCCGGAATTTCGTGTGTCAAGGACGGCGCAAAGCGCCGCCAGCTCCGCTGGTTTCATCCTTGACACACGAAATTCCGGGAGCATCCTCGCCACCAAGCGATCAATAGGTTATCTCGCGCAGTCGCGCCTGACCACGGCCTGACCTTAAATCGCCGCGCTCGCGGCGAGAGCCGTAGACCACCATAATCCGGCCCGGACGATCCCCGCCGCGCCCCCGTCCCGGTCCCCCGTCCCGAGCTCGAAAGGAGGCTAAGGACCAACTACGCCGTGAAGCGTGGCTGTGATAGCATCCGCGCGCGGTTGGAAGGTTCCTGCTTAAAGGATCCATGCCGCGAGGGGGGAAGAAACAATGGATATGATCACGGCATTAGCGGTCAGTATTGGCCTATTGGGTGGCGTCGCGACATGGTTGTTCCTTGGGCCGCTCGGCACGCTTGGACTGTCGATCTGGGCCGCTTTCATCGGCTGGGCGACGTTTTATCATTGCGGCGGCAAGGAAGCCGGGTTGCAGAAGGCCATCGTGAACAATCTGTTCGGCGCGGTCGTCGCTTGGGTTGCGTTGTTGCTCATCACGAAGGTCCCGCTCGCCGGTTCGCTCGGCCTGCCGGTTTGGGCTGCCATCTGCGTCGCGATCACGGTGTTCGTTCTTGTCTACGCCGCGAAATACCCGCTGTTCAGCGACATTCCCGCTGGGGTGCTTGGCTATGCCGCTGTCGTCGCGATGGCGCTTGCCGGTGGCAAGCTCGACGCACTGACGGCGGCATCGTTTGCAAATCCGCTGATCAGCATCGCGATCTCGTTGGTGATCGGCGCGTTGTTCGGCTACGTCTCCGAAAAGGCCGCGGGCGCGATCGCCAAGTAAGAGGCTAGAGCGTTTTCCACCTGGGTGAAACCGCCCAGGTGGAAAATCGCGGTTGAGGCCTGATTAAATCTGCCGCTCGATCATCATGCTCTTGATCTGCGAAATCGCCTTGGCGGGGTTCAGCCCCTTGGGGCAAGCCTTGGCGCAATTCATGATCGTGTGGCAGCGGTAGAGACGGAAGGGATCCTCGACATTGTCGAGCCGCTCGCCGGTGGCCTCGTCGCGGGAATCGATCAGCCAGCGATAGGCCTGGAGCAACACGGCGGGACCGAGATAGCGGTCGCCGTTCCACCAATAGCTCGGGCACGAAGTCGAGCAGCAGGCGCAGAGGATGCACTCGTAGAGGCCGTCGAGTTTCGAACGGTCGGCGGGCGTCTGCCGCCATTCCTTCTCGGGCGCGGGCGTCTTGGTCTGGAGCCAGGGCTGGATCGAGGCGTGCTGAGCGTAAAAGTTGGTGAGATCGGGCACGAGATCCTTCACCACCATCATATGCGGCAGCGGATAGATTTTGACCGCGCCGGTCACCTCGTCCATGCCCTTGGTGCAGGCGAGCGTGTTGGTGCCGTCGATATTCATCGCGCAGGAGCCGCAGATGCCTTCGCGGCAGGAGCGGCGGAAGGTCAAGGTCGGGTCCACCTTGGATTTGATCCAGATGATCGCGTCGAGGATCATCGGCCCGCAATCGTCGCGGTCGACGAAATAGGTGTCGATGCGCGGGTTCTTGCCGTCGTCCGGGTTCCAGCGATAAATCCGGAATTCCTTCAGATTCGCGGCGCCCGCGGGCTTCGGCCAGGTCTTGCCGGTGCCGACGACGGAATTTTTGGGAAGTGTGAGCTGGACCATGGGTTCCCTCGATTGGCTCGACTTGACGCGGCACCTCCCTTCGCCCGCAAGCGGGCGAAGGACAATCGCGTTGATTTACCGTTGTTTTCCGTCGATTCAGTACACCCGCGCCTTCGGCTCGATATACTGCATCTCGTCCGTCATCGTATAGCTGTGCACCGGCCGGTAATCGATCGAGACCGACTTCGTCTCGGGCTCGATGGAGGCCAGCGTGTGCTTCATCCAGTTTTGGTCGTCGCGTGCGGTGAAATCCTCGCGGGCATGGGCGCCGCGCGATTCCGTGCGATTGACGGCGCCGTCCATGGTCACCACCGCCTGGACGATGAGATTGTCGAATTCCATCGTCTCGACGAGATCGGAATTCCAGATCAGCGAGCGGTCGGTGATGCCGATCTGATCAGTCGCCTGCCAGACCTCGTGGATGAGCTTGGAGCCCTCTTCCAAGGTTTCGCCGGTGCGGTAGACCGCGCAATTGGTCTGCATGACGCGCTGCATCCGCAGCCGCAATTCGGCGGTCGGTATGCCGCCCTTGGCATTGCGGAAATGATCGAGCCGCGAGAGCGCGAGATCGGCCGAGTCCGCCGGCAGTTCCGCCTGCTTGGCGCCGGGCTGCACGAGTTCCGCCGCGCGCAGGCCCGCCGCGCGGCCAAACACCACGAGATCGATCAGCGAGTTGGAGCCCAGGCGGTTGGCGCCGTGGACGGAGACGCAGGCCGCCTCGCCGATCGCCATCAGGCCCGGCACGATCACGTCGGGATCGCCATCCTTCTTGATGAGAACCTCGCCGTGGAAGTTCGTGGGGATGCCGCCCATGTTGTAATGGACCGTCGGAATGACCGGGATCGGCTCCTTGGTGAGATCGACGCCGGCAAAGATTCGCGCGCTCTCGGAAATGCCGGGCAGCCGCTCGTGCAGCACGCTCGGCTCGAGATGGTCGAGATGCAGGAAAATGTGATCCTTGTTCTTGCCGACGCCACGGCCTTCGCGGATTTCCATCGTCATGGCGCGGGATACCATGTCGCGCGGCGCGAGATCCTTCACCGACGGCGCGTAACGCTCCATGAAGCGCTCGCCCTCGCCATTGGTGAGATAGCCGCCTTCGCCGCGCGCGCCTTCGGTGATCAGGCAACCCGCGCCGTAAATGCCGGTCGGATGGAATTGCACGAATTCCATGTCCTGCAGCGGCAGGCCCGCGCGCAGCACCATGGCATTGCCGTCGCCGGTGCAGGTATGGGCCGAGGTAGCGGAGAAGAAGGCCCGGCCATAGCCGCCGGTGGCGAGCATCACGAGTTGCGCCCGGAACCGGTGGATCGTGCCGTCGTCGAGCTTGAGGCAGACGACGCCGCGGCAACGGCCGTCCTCCATGATCAGATCGATGGCGAAATATTCGATGAAGAATTCCGTATCGTTCTTCAGGGCCTGGCCGTAGAGCGTGTGAAGCATGGCATGGCCGGTCCGGTCGGCGGCGGCGCAGGTGCGTTGGGCCGGCGGACCCTTACCGAAATCGGTGGTCATGCCGCCGAACGGGCGCTGGTAGATCCGGCCATCCTCCGTGCGGGAGAAAGGCACGCCCCAATGCTCGAGCTCGTAAACCGCCTTCGGCGCGTTACGGCAGAGATATTCGATGGCGTCTTGATCGCCCAGCCAATCCGACCCCTTCACGGTGTCGTACATGTGCCATTTCCAATTGTCCGGCCCCATGTTGGCGAGCGATGCCGCGACACCGCCTTGGGCCGCGACCGTATGCGAACGGGTAGGAAACACCTTGGAAATACAGGCCGTGCGCAGACCGGCCTGCGAGCATCCGACGGTGGCGCGAAGCCCGGCCCCGCCCGCGCCGACCACCACGACATCGAAGGTGTGATCGGTGATGGGATAGGCCGCGCCGCCAAAAGCTGGGGCTTTGCCGCCGTTTAGGGAACCGTTCGATGCCATGGAAACGCCTTTCAGCTCAAGGGGATTGCCGCGCCGGCAGGTTGCTCGAGAAGCTTTTGCCCGGAGGGCAGTTCAAGCAAAGCTAATCTTCAAAAGCGCATAGACGCTGGCGAGACCAACAGTGGCGCAGAAGGAAAGATTGGCGACCAAGGCCCAGCTCTTCCAATGCGTGTCTTGGATATAATCGTCGATGATCGACTGCATCCCGATTTTCATGTGGTAAATGCTGGCGCTGACGAAGAGAAGAAACAAAATCGTGGGGCAGGCCCTGCCGAGTTCCGCGTGCGCCTTCACGAAATCCTTGTGAACCAGCGTCACGAGGATAAAGACAAAGGCGATCGACAACGGGATCAGCACGATGGAGGTCACGTGCATCGCCCAAGCGGCCCGGGTGCCAGACCGCGCGGTCCCGAGGAACCGGATTTGGCTGGCGGCGGTTTTCAGGGAACTGGGATCATTCGCCATGGCTAGAAGGTCCTGACATCGAAAGTCACGTGCTCTTTTTATAGTCGTTTTTGATCGCCGGAACGTCACCGCCCCGCCGGAAGCGCTCAGGCGACGGCAAAAGCCACGAGCCACACAAGAACCGTCAACGTAATGCCGCCGGTCAATGTCGCCTTGGCCAGAAATTCACGGCCTTCGGCGTCCATCCCATGGCCCATATCCCAAATCAGATGGCGGAGGCCGCCGAGGAAATGGTGGAACAAGGCCCAAGTGAAGCCGAACAGAACGACAAGGCCAGGCGCTGAGCCGAGCACCGCGGAAGCCACCTCAAATTGCGCCCGACCGCTAGCTAAGGCGATGAGATACCAGGCTAAAAGCAACGTCCCGGCATAGAGCGCGGCGCCGGTGATCCGGTGCATGATGGACATCGTCATCGTCAACATCGGACGATAAATCTGCAGGTGCGGGGACAGCGGGCGCCGGGCCGCGAGGTTCTGCGTATGCGTATCGATTTCAGCCATGAGATCGCCATCATCCAAACGTCGAGGAGTTCCCCTTAAAACGATCCTTGCTGCGCTGCAATGGCGAGATTGCCACGCTTTCGGCCGGCAAAGGAAAATTTTGCCTATTTTTGGGCGCCGGGAACGAAATGAAAGGCAGGGAACGGAATAAAAGGCGACGAAAAAAGTGAAAGGAAGGATGTTTCGCGACAACGGCCGCTGCCGCCGGGCGTCGCGCCGGGATTACAGGAATCGTCCCGCACGGAGACATCTGGCGGAAAATTTAAATCTTTAGGGGGAAGCGGAAGATCGCGCCACCGGCGGCGATCGCAACGGCGATCCGCAAGGCCGTGCAAGAGACATCCAAATCCAGGCTGCTTCAGCCAGTGGCGATGCCATGTGCTCGTAAAGAGAAAACCTTAAGACGCCACCGTCGTTGGAACTTCAACCGGAAACCGGCCACGCGCACCTCCAAGGCTCGTTCTTCTCGAGACGAGACCTCTCACGCGCACCAGCATCCCTGCATTTCGCGGATCAGCGCGCGGCTTCCAAGGCTGCTTCGCGAACACACAAGATTTTCATATATTGCTTACCGGGCTCGGGAGCCACGGAGGTCGGCGCCAAAAGAGCCTGGCCCATGAAACCGCATTGCTGCGGCGTACTCGCTTTGGCCGTGGCAATGACGTCGATGGCGGTGTGCTGATCACAATCCGCGCCGCTCGTGTTTATCGAGCAGATGAGAACCAGAACATTCAACATATGCACCCCTTTCCGAGCGGGTTGCGCGGGGTGCTTGGAGACCGGTGGCGGCCGGCATCCAAGTCCAGCGTTCGCTCGAAAAGAATTGGAGCAAATCTCTTGCCATAAATCGTTAACGCTTTCTGCATTTGGTACGCAAATTGCGTTAAATTTGACAATGTGATGACATAGCCACACAACCGCATTGCGGCATTTAATTATCGCACCGCAATAACTTATTGTAAAACATAAACAAAATTAGATATTCCCGGCCAAGACAGGTGTTCCGCCAAACTTTTTTCTCGTAACGCCGAGCTTCAGCTTTTCAGGCTTTTTAACCCGCGAGGGGGCATGTTCCGCTGCTTCCCGCTGGATTCGCGGCCCGGCGAGCCTCCCCCAATGGACAGAGGCCTATAGGCACTGGCGTCATTCCAACAACATCTGCATCCCGCGCTCGTATTGGCCGGTCAGGCGGTCGAATCTTTCGGCCAATTCGTCGCTCAAGGCGGCGACCATGGCTTGACCCTGCCCGGCCTGTTCGCGAAAAGGCCCCGAATCCGGCAAGGCGGCCTGAAACCCGAGCCAAAGCTCCGAAGCTTGCGCGAGGTCCCGGCGGATCTCCGGCGTGCTGAGCGGGATCGATTTGAGATAATCGATCCCTTCGGAAAAGGCCGTCATCGCCGCCTCCATCGAACCGGGCGCGGGCCTCGCGGCAGGATCTTCGATCAAACCCGGCAGCAAGGCGAGCTTGGCCATTTTTTGCGCCAGCATGCGCTGCCGCCCCGAGACATTGATCACCCGCAGTTTTGTCGCGAGCCCCGCCGTTTCGAGATTGGCCGTGAGCCGTTCCGCATTATCGAGAAGCGCCCCGGCGAGGGCGTCGATCTCGGGCAATCTGGCGCGCGACGCGGGCTCGCCGGCGGCAAGTTTGAGACGCGCCCAAGGCGTGGCGACGGAATCGATGAGATCGCCGAAGGTCGGGGGGGACAGGCCCCGGCGCAGAATGCCGATATTCTCGTCGATCCGCGCGGCGGCGTCCTCGAGCTGAGCCGCAACACCGGTGGGCGCAAACTCCATCGCGCGCAAGGCATGGAGTTTGACCAGCCGTTGCGACAGCATCCGCAACTGCCCCGCCCGGTTCACGGCATCGCCATAAAGAGCGGCGTGAATCACATGTTGCGATACTTGGCCGAGGCGCTGCTTGCTTTGCATCGCGGCGCTGCGTAGCGCGCGATAGGCCTCCTCCTCCGGGATCTGGCGGGCGCGCATCAGGATCCCCTTGGCCCGGTCGATCAATTTGCGCTCGTCGAAGCGATTGTTGATCTCGGCCAGTTCCGCGCGAAGCCGCTGCTCGTGGCGAAACCGCGCCTGGGCCACATGGATCAAGGCGCGCAGCCGGTTCGGGGCATAGCCATCGATCGCGTAAACGTGGATTCCGGCGAGAAGGGATTGTTCGATCTTGCCGGCGTCGGGATCGCAGGTGAAGACCAGAACGGGCCGCGGCGCGGAGGCCGCGAGCGTGGTTAAATTGGTGAAAAGTGCATCGTCCGGGTGCTTTTCATAGCAAACGACCACATCCGCTGCACTGCGAATAACCTCTTGCACAAAGCAGCGGCTCGCCGATTCGCCCACGACATTGACGCCAGCCGAGAGCAAATCACCCGGTAAATCAGGATGATCCGCCGCCCGGGGCGCGACGACGAAGGCGGAAATCATATCGAAAACAGATGGTACGGCGTGAGCATGGCAAAGACGCTGCAAGGATGACGCCACGGCGAAGCGCGACACCGGGCGCTCTCGCATAGGAACGGCCGCTTTGGCACAGGAAATGCTGATAGGACGCCGGGTGCAGCGCCGCGCCCGGCTTAATATGCACGCAAAGTCATGCCCGCAAAGACGTGGGTAGTCATGTGCCTCCCATCCGCTGTCACGCGGTTGCTTGCGTTCGGAGGGCATCATGTCCGGAATTCACCGGCCCAATCAGGGCAACGCGCGCGAATCCACGCGCGTGGCGGCGTCTCGCTCGCCATCGTGTTTTGCTGGTTCCAGCGACGCCAAGCTCCGCGCCATTCTCGCCTCCCTTCGCCATGCGCTCATCGCGGCCGCCCCGCAATCCGGCGAGCCTGCATCCTCGCGCGACGCCGCGAACGCCGCAGGTTTGTCCCAAAACTTCTAGAAGCGCGCGCCGGCGCCGCCTCTCGACGCCGGTTCCGGTTCCTCCCAATCCTCCCGGAGACTTACGTTTCATGACCTCCCAAAAAGCGACCTCGATAGACCTCTTCAGTTTCAAAACGCCGCAAATGCGCGCGTTTCATTTGTCCTGGCTGGCGTTTTTCGTCTGCTTTTTTGCCTGGTTCGCCGTGGCGCCGCTCATGCCCGTGATCAAGGGTGAGTTCAAACTCACTGCCGATCAAATCGCCAATATCAACATTGCCGCCGTCGGCATTACGATTTTGGCGCGCATGGTGATCGGGCCGCTCTGCGACAAATACGGGCCGCGCTTGGTTTACACGGCGTTGCTGATCTTTGGCGCGGTGCCGGTCATCGGCATCGCCTTCGCGACGTCCTACGAGACTTTCCTGGTGTTTCGCCTCGCCATCGGCGTCATCGGGGCCTCGTTCGTGGTCACGCAATTCCACACCTCCGTGATGTTCGCGCCCAACGTCGTCGGCACGGCCAATGCGGCGGTTGGCGGCTGGGGCAACGCGGGCGGCGGCGTCACGCAAAGCGTCATGCCGATGGTTTTGGGCGCGATCATGGGGCTCGGCGTTCAATCCTCGTTGAGCTGGCGCCTCGCCATGATCTTGCCGGGCGTCTTGATGCTCGGCGTCGGCTACCTCTATTGGAGGTTTGGCCAGGATACGCCGGAAGGCAATGTCGTGGAGCTGCGCGCCAAGGGCGTGGCCATCGAATCCGGCAAGAAGAGCGGCTGGGCGAGCTTCCAGCAAGCGATGAGCAATTACCGGGTCTGGATACTCGCCTTGGCCTATGCCGCTTCGTTCGGCATCGAGCTCTTCATTCATAATGTCGCGGCGAGCTATTATGTCGACCGGTTCGGTCTCAGCCTCGGCGGCGCGGGCCTCGCGGCCGGCAGTTTCGGCCTTCTCGCGCTGTTCGCCCGCGCGCTAGGCGGCATGACATCGGACAGAATCGCCAAGACCTTCGGTCTCGATGGCCGGACCTTTCTGCTCGCCGGGCTACTGATTGGCGAGGGCCTGGGCCTTCTCGCCTTCGCGAAAATGTCCGCCGTCACGCCGGCGATTACCGCCATGCTGGCCTTCGGCCTCTTCACCCATATGGCCTGCGGCGCCATTTACGCGCTCGTGCCCTTCATCGATCGCAAGGCCTTGGGCGGGGTCGCGGGCATTATCGGCGCGGGCGGCAATGTTGGCGCGGTGGCGGCCGGCTTCCTCGTGAAGGGCGTCGGGCATTTGCCCACGGCGCTGTTCATCATCGGCTGTTCCGTCGTCTTCTGCGCGATTTGCGCGGCGGCGATCCGCTTCAGCCCGGCGCACAAAAGCGCCGAGCAAGAGCTGTTCGACGAAGCGGTGGCGCAACGTGGCGGCAGCCCGGAAGGCGTCCCCGCGATGGCCTGATCGAACACCGCCGCGAAAAAGCTCCGGGCGACAACGCCCGGAGCTTCGTCATCCCGGGAAGCGCCCTAGAAACGGCGCCCTTGCATGAAGCGCTCGAAGGCCTCCCGGTCGCGGGCGCGCAACAGCTCTTCGCGATAGGCCGAAAAGTCGCGCTCGGCCGCTTGCAGCTTTTGCCGTTCGGCCTCGATGCGCGCGAGTTCGCCCTGCCGCCATTCGTCGAAGGCGAGATTGCCGGACGATTTCGGGCCGAAATTCGCCGCGAAGGGCAGGCTGCCATTGGACAGAAGCGTGCTCGTGGCCGCGACCAACCCCTCCCATTTCCGCCGGGCGAAGGCAAAGACACTGCCCTCCTCGCCGCTGGCCTGGTGCCAAAGCTTGAGCGCGAGAAACGCAAGACCCAGTTCCCACCGGATCACGAAAGCAATCACGAGAACGGCGATCTCCGGTCCCGCCCATTTCCGCCGCCGCCGCGCGCGCCGGTCCTCGCCGCTTGGCTGAGCCCAATTGCCGTGTTGCGCCGCATCGCTCCAACCGCCCATGATCGTCTCCATCATCGCGCAAGCCGCGCCCAAAGCGCCGGCTCGATACCCCAAGAGATCTGAAGCCGCCTTCGATTGCGCAAGGCCCCCCGCCCGGGATTTCGTGCAAGAGAGGGCAGAGCCGCCATATTGCCAGCCGCCCCATCTCCTGATTGATGGGAGCGCCGTTTCCAGGACCCGCCATGCAAGCACCGCATATTCATCAGCTCCGCGTCTATTACGAGGATACGGATTTCAGCGGCTTTACCTATCACGCGAGCTATTTGCGGTTTCTCGAGCGCGGGCGGACGGAGTTTTTGCGCGATCTCGGCATCGTCAATTCCGAGCTTCACCGGACCGGAGGCGGCTTGGCCTTCGTGGTAAGCGCCATGACGCTCGATTTCCTCAAACCCGCGCTGATGGACGATTGGCTTCGCGTCGAAACAGCCGTGCTGGAGCTGCGTGGCGCCCGCATGACGATGGCGCAGGCCATTTTTCGCGGCGAGCTTTGCCTGCTCCGCGCGAAAGTGACCGTCGCGGCCGTTCGCGCGGGCAAGCCGGCCCGGCTTCCCGCGGCATTGCAAGCGAGTTCGACCAAGCCGCTCCCAATTGACGAAGCGTGATTAAGTTTCGCCATGACATTGCGATGACGCGCCGCGCCATCCCGGCCGTTCAAATGGCTTCGCGTTGCGTATAGAAGCTGCGGTCTCGCGATCAACGCGGCGTAAACAAACCGGTTTGCTCGCGCGATATCAAATGGCGTCATTTTAATCATCGAGCGCGTCGGTGATTTCTGGTCTATTTTGTGAATTTGCTTTAAGGAATTGCAAAATGCCTGGATTTGAAGCCCGGCGAGGAGAAACCCATGCAAAATCTGACAGCCGAAGGGCGTTCGCTGGTCGAGGGCGTGGCGCAACGAAACAATGTCAGCTTCGACGCGGCGGCAACCCTGCTGGCGGCGCTCGATCGCGGCAATGGGACGCAGGCGCAATTCAACCATTTCGAGCTCGGCGGCATGGGCCAATGGTCGCAGGGCGGCATGATCATGATCGGCGACATGTTCAACAATGGGTTGAAATATAAGGTCGATCAGCTCTGCAACGAATTGTCGAACCTGATGCGTTCGCATCAACTCTACGAGATCCGGGAGAGCTTTTCCGCGACCGGCGACAGCTGGTGGCCCTCGTCCTTCGGTAGCCCGGCCTCGAGCGGCAGCCAGAACGACATGAGCTATGCCGTGTTCCCCAACATCCACCGTCTCGCGCTGCGGCGTAATGGGCAGGTCACCCTCTACGATACCGGCAACCACCAGATCAGCGGCTTCTCGCAGCAGCAGGGCGGCAACGACCAAAACCTGACCTTCACGAGCCAATACGGCACCGTGCGGCTCTACGATCTTGCCTTGATCCCCCAGGGAGCGGACCAGCAGGCCCAGCAAGCCCCGCCAGTTTTCGCGCAGCCAGCCTTCACACAGCCAACCTTCGTGCCGCAAAGCAATCCGCCCCAGGCGCCGGAGCATCCCGCGTCGGCCGCGGGAAACGACGACGACATGTTCGCCAAGATCGAGCGGCTGCATGGCCTGATGCAGAAGGGCATTTTGAGCGAGGCCGAATTCGCCGCCAAGAAAAAAGACCTGTTGGACCGACTGTAAGGGCCCGGCGTTTTCCCGCCGCGCGCGGTTTTCGCACTTTCAATCGCGCCGGTAACCTGCCCTTAAGATTACCCGGCGTTTAACTAAATCGCGTGAGAGTATGCTCCGGCGCGGGTCAAGCCGTCAAAATGACCGATTTCCACGTAAGGACATCTTACCCGCGCTCGTGCGGGGGACTTTCTGCCAAGGAACGAAATCATGAATCCTGCCGATGTCGCATCCTCTATCGCGGCTGCTCCCGTCGCGGAGGTCACCGTGTTCGGCATGTTTTTGCAGGCCTCGCTGATCGTCAAGATCGTGATGATCGGTCTGCTGAGCGCCTCTGTCTGGTCTTGGGCGATCATCATCAACAAATCGATCCTGTTCGCCCGCACGCAGCGCGCCATGGATAAATTCGAAAACGTGTTTTGGTCCGGCACCTCGCTGGAGGAACTTTACACCACGCTCTCCTCGCGCCCGGCCACCGGCATGGCGAACCTGTTCGTCGCCGCCATGCGGGAATGGAAGCGCTCGGTGCAAACGGTCAATTCCACCTTCATGGGGCTCCAGGCCCGGATCGACAAAGTGCTCGACGTCTCGATCTCGCGCGAGGTCGAGCGGCTGGAATCGAATCTGTTGTTCCTCGCTACCGTCGCCTCCGCCGGTCCCTTCGTCGGTCTGTTCGGCACGGTTTGGGGCATCATGACCTCGTTCCGCTCGATCGCGGCCTCGAAAAACACCTCGCTCGCCGTCGTGGCGCCGGGCATCGCGGAAGCTTTGCTGGCAACGGCTCTCGGTCTGTTCGCGGCCATTCCCGCGCTCGTCGCCTATAACAAGCTGCAAGGCGATGTCGCGAAGAAGCAGGCGCGGATGGAAGCGTTCGCGGATGAGTTTTCCTCCATTCTGTCGCGCCAAATCGATCAGCATGGCGTCCGCGACCGTGCTGCGTGATCTTGGCCGCGTAAATTTTAGGGAATTTTGACCAATGGGCATGGGTGTAGCGGCGGGACGAGGTGGCGGAGGGCGGCGCAGGCGCGGCCAGCCGCGTTATCGCGCGATGGCCGAAATCAACATGACGCCCTTCATCGACGTGATGCTCGTGCTGCTCATCATCTTCATGGTGGCGGCGCCGTTGCTGGCGTCGGGCGTGCCGATCGATCTGCCGCAGACCAAGGCGGCCGCGTTGAACATCGACCAAAAGCCGATTTCGGTCTCGATCGACGAAAAGGGCGGGATCACCGTCAATGACGAAGCCGTGCAGCCCGGCGATCTCGGCGAGAAGCTGAAGGCGCTCGCCAAGAGCGGCGCCGACGAGCGCATTTATGTCCGCGGCTCGAACCAAGTGAATTACGGCCGCATCGCGGAAGTCATGTCGATCATCACCTCGTCCGGGTTCAAGCGGGTCGCCTTGGTGACCGAGCCGGCCAAGACCTGACCGGCGCGGGGCTAGAGCACCATGGCGCTCAAGAACAACCCCGGCTTTATCGCTTCCTGCGCGGTCCATGGCGCGGCGCTGGCCTTGCTCATGCTGAATTTCACCCCGGCGCCCAAATTTAACGACGCGGAAGAGACCGTGCCCGTGGAAATGATCACGGCGAGCGAACTCAACCAGGTCACCAACGGCGAGAAGACGGCCAAGCCCCTGCCGGTGCCGCAGCGCCGCGCGGACAAAATCGCCGCCGTGACCGAGGCCAAGCCCTTGCCGCCGGTCGCGGAAGCGAAGAAAGACATTCCCTTGCCGCCCTCGCCGGCCAAGCCCCAGGCCGACCCCGGCCAAGACGACAAGCCCGTGCCCACGCCGCCGCAACGGGTCGCGGCTCTGTCCCCGGAAAAGCCCGCGGTCAGCGAACCGGAGCCGCCGCGCCGCCCCGCGCCCGAACCGCCCAAGGCCGTCGAGGACAAGCCCCCGCCGCCCGATGCGGAAGCGGTCGAGCCCAAGCCCGTGCCCCGCCCCAAGCCGGAGACCAAAACCGACGTCCCGAAGCCGCCGGAGAAAAAGCCCGTGGGGAAGGAGGTCAAAACCCCGGAACCGCCGAAAAAGCCCGAGCCGAAATTCAAACCGGACGAGCTCGCCAAGCTGCTCAAGGAGACGAAAGACGACAAGCCGGCCGCCAAGCCCAAGGCTGGCAACGAAGCGAAGGAGCCGCCGCATCGCGATTTCGACCCGAATAGCATCAGCGCCTTGCTCGATCACGATACGCCGCAGCGCAAGGCTTCGACGGGTCAAAAATTGACGCAAGAGGCCTCCCTCGGCCTGCCCACGGCCCATGCCGCCACTTTGTCGCCCTCGATGATGGCGCAGCTCGATCAGATCTTGATCGATCAATATCATGGCTGCTGGAGTTATTTTGGCTTGGGCGCGGCGCAAACCTATGTGCCGGAGGTACGTGTGCATCTCGCCCAGGATGGATCGCTGAGCGGGACACCCACCCTGCTCAATCCGCCGGACGACCCTAACCTGCGCAGCCTCGCTGATAGCGCCCTGCGGGCGGTGCAGAAATGCAACCCGCTCAAAATACCCGAGCGGTTCGCCCCGTATTACGACCAATGGGCAAATCGCAGGGTCCGCTTCGACCCGCACGATATGTTGTGAGCGTGAAGGCACAGGCCGACCGGGCCGCGTCCCTTTTCCCGCTTGTCACAAAAGGAACGACTGTAACGGCCATTCATTCAAATCGCGGCGCCTTCATCCGTCACGGGACCACCATGACCCATTCCGCGGCTCGCGGGAGAAGAAGGCGTCTGCAAGATCAGGACTGAGTTCACCATGACACCAATATTTTCCCGCCGTCAGGCAACCCGCTTGCTTGCCGGACTCGGCGCTCTTCCCGTCGTCGCGGCGCCGCTCGGGCCGGTTTTTGCCCAGGAGCGTTCGCTCGACGTCCGCTCCGGCGGGGCGTTCAAGCCGGTCCCGATCGCCGTCACCGGTTTCGGCGGGGATAGCGGCGGCCAGGTCGCCTCGATCGTCGTCAATAATTTCAACCATTCGGTGTTCATCACCCCGATCGGGCCGGAAAGTTTTGGCGCGGCAGCCGTCAATCCGGATCAAGCGCCCGTCATGGACCCATTCCGCGCGGTCAATGCGCAATATGTCCTGACCGGCCGCGCCAACCGCGAGGGCGGCCAGGTGAAGACCGCCTTCCGCCTATGGGACGTCTCGACCGGCGCGCAAGTGACGGGGCAGCAATATACGACGGATGCCAATAATCTGCGCCGTGTCGCCCATATCGTGTCCGATGCGGTCTTCACCCGCGTGACCGGCGAAAAGGGCTTTTTCGACACCCGCGTGGCCTTCATCGACGAATCCGGCCCCGCCGAGCACCGCCGCAAGCGCCTCGCCATCATGGATCAAGACGGCGCCAGCGTGCGCTACATCACACGCGGCGACGAACTCGTGGTGACCCCGCGCTTCTCGCCCTCCTCGCAAGACATTACCTACATGGCGTTCGGGAACTCCAACCCCCGCGTGCTGTTCATGAATATCGAGACCGGCCAGAAGGAGGTCGTGGGCAATTTCCCCGGCATGACCTTCGCGCCGCGCTTCGCGCCCTCCGGCGACAAGATCATCATGTCGCTGACACAGGGCAACGCCACCAATCTCTACACGATGGATTTGCGTAGCAAGCAGACGTCGCAGCTCACCGATACGCAAGCCATCGACACCTCGCCGAGCTATTCGCCCGACAGCTCGCGCATCGTCTTCGAGTCGGATCGCGGCGGCACCCAGCAAATCTACATCATGGGGGCGAGCGGCGGCGCGGCGCAGCGCATCTCGTTCGGCGATGGGCGCTATTCCACCCCGGTCTGGTCGCCCAAGGGCGATTACATCGCCTTCACCAAGCAGAGCAAAGGCGGATTCGGCATCGGCGTGATGAAGCCCGACGGCAGCGGCGAGCGGATTCTGACCGAAGGCTTCCACAACGAAGGCCCGACCTGGGCACCCAACGGCCTGTTCCTGATGTTCTTCCGCGACCCCGGCGGCAGCGGCGGCTCGCGTATCTTCATGACCGACGTCTTCGGCCGCCAGGAATTCCCGGTGCCGACGCCGTCCTTCGCGTCCGATCCGGCGTGGGGACCGCTGTTGGGGTGAGGGCGGGGCGGGCCGGCGGCGAGCTGGCAACGTGAAAACCGCTATGGCTCGAACGCCTTCCATGTTACGGTAGCGCGCTACCGGAGGTGCGGCAATGGCGCAAGCCAAGCAAGACGATGCCAAGCAAGACGATGGGCTGACTAAGTTCCAGCGCTATCGCGAGGCCAAGCGTCACAAGGGCATGAAGCTGCTGCGGATTTGGGTGCCGGATCCCGCAGCCGAAGGGTTCCGCGAGGAAGTCGCGCGGCAGGCCGCCTTGCTGCGCGGCGCGCCGGAAGAGGCCGAGGCTCTACGCTTTATCGATTCCTTCGGATGGCCTGAAGTGTGAAACGCGGCGATATTGTCGTTGTGTCTCCACCCGGTGCCTATGGAAAGCCGCGCCCGGCCATCGTCGTCCAATCGGATGCACTCGATGGAGCCGATAGCGTCCTCCTCGCGCTCTTGACGAGCACCCTGCGCGATGTCCCTTTATTCCGCCTAACCTTGGTCCCGGATTCGCGCAATGCCCTCAAAGAGGTCTCGCAGGTCATGGTGGACAAGATCCTGACTGTACCACGGAATAAATGTGGCGCCATTATTGGGCAGATAGATACCGCATCCCTTGTATCGCTCAACCGGATGCTGTCGTTCGTTTTCGGACTGGCGGATTAGAGCATGTCCCGAAAAAGTTGCAGACTTTTTCGATCGAGGACTTGTAAGAGGGGCAAAACCCCGGGCGATTAAGCTGTCGCGGCGCGGGTTTTGATTATTTCGGGCAGCATCGCGATGCCGGCGTGGTTCGGCGCGCCGAGCCTCGCGCCGACATAATCCCAGAAG